>X363_Desmarests_Spiny_Pocket_Mouse__coassemble_99_pt1 | contig 70483 bp, 80 predicted proteins | sample X363_Desmarests_Spiny_Pocket_Mouse__metabat2_high_PE_020 | metagenome-assembled genome bin X363_Desmarests_Spiny_Pocket_Mouse
ATTCTTTCATTCCTATTTGTGCTGTCGCTTTGCGACAGAATGGAGAATATTATGATAAAATCTAATATAATAAAAGAATTTTGTTGTGATAAAGAAAAGCTTTGGGACATTGTAACGGATAATTCAAATTATGAATGGCGAAGTGATTTGTCAAAAATAGAAATTATTGACGAAAATCATTTTGTTGAGTATTCCAAAAATGATTTTCCTACATATTTCAAAATAACGAAAAAAGAAAAATATGAGGAATACAGGTTTTATATCGAAAATGCGAATATCAAAGGCAGTTGGACAGGATTGTTCAGAGAATTGCCTAACGGAAATATTGAATTGAATTTTACCGAGGAGATTGAAACAAACAGTTTTGCTATGAAGTTATTTGCTAAACCTTATCTGAAAGTTCAGCAGAAAAGATATATGAATGATTTGGAAAAAAGAACTAAGCAATTGTAATTTCAGGAGAAATTATTTGATATTAATAATTTAGTTTGAAAACAGAGGCGGTAAGATGAAACGCTGCATTGTATTAACCGGAGTAGTAGAAAATAAAAATAAATGATTTGGGAGGATTAAAATGGCAACATCATTGACTTTTATAAATTATGTTTGTGAGCAATTAGAGGGAATCGGCAGTATCAGATACAGAAAAATGTTTGGTGAGTATATGATATATCTCAATGACAAGCCGGTTATAACTGTTTGTGATAATACACCGTTTGTAAAAAAGCTGGATGTTATTTGCGATATGATGACAGATGCAGGTGTAGGTATTCCGTATAACGGAGCAAAAGAGCATTATGTTTTAGATATAGATAATTCTGATTTCAGCAAAGAGGTTGTGCTGAAAATAGAAGAAGTAACGCCGATACCGAAATCTAAAAAGAAAAAGACTGAAGACAAACAGAAATAAAATATAAAAGCGATGCACTTGTTTTGCATCGCTTTTATATTTTTTAATCGAATTTTATTTATTGAATTTTTCAACCAGGCTTTCATAACGCTTATATGCTTTATAAACCGAGTCCTCCCAGCTTATATATATATCGCTTTGCGCCTGTTTTCCGACACGTCTGAGAAGCTCCTTATTATCCATTATTTCAGCAAGAGTTGCTGCTACCGAATGAGCACTTTCCATACACAGAAAGCCTGTTTTGCCGTCGTCAATTCCTTCTGCCGCACAGCTTCCGTGCACTAAAATGCTTGGTGTTGCACAGGCTGCAGCTTCACGTACTACAAGTCCGTTTGTATCAAATACAGACGGGAAAAGAAGAATATCGGCAATTCCGTAGTAGCTCAGAATTTCCTGCCTGTCTAAAATCTTACCTGTCCAGATAATATCATTTTTCAGACCGCATTTTCTTATGTAACGTTTTATTGCAGCTTCATCAGCACCGAAGCCGAGCATAATCAGCTTGAATTTTTTGCCGTCACGCTTAAGCTTTGCACAGGCGTCAATGATCAGTTCTATATTTTTATACCATATCATTCTGCCAGAATAAAGAAAAACAGGAATATTCTCAGGAACATTATGCTTTCTCTTAATTACTGCAATATCTTCTGCCGATACGTTGGTAACAGGCAGGTCACAGCCGTTTGGCATAACAATATAATCGCCCTGATAGCCGAGTTTTCGCAGACTTTCAGATGTGCCCTCGCTTGTTACCCAGACCTCGTCGGCTGCATTTATGTTGTTTAAAAGAAATTTGTATGCAAAATCCCTTGCAGGCTTTGTGGGAACACGCCTGTCAATGTCATATTCATATTTTGTATGATAGGTGAGAACAACAGGTATTTTTTTCTTTTCAACTACTCTTCTGAAATAATAGCTTGTGGCAAGGGGTGCGTGAGAATGAAGAATGTCAAAATTCATATTGATAATTGCCTGATGAAGCTCATCCTTGAAGGGCCATCCTATGCTGTAGCCCTCCTTTGAAGGAATCCACCAGCTTTTATATCTGAATATTTCATAATTGTATTTATAATCAAGCTGATTTGGGTTTTTAGGCGTTATGATAACCGCTTCACCGAGATTTTTATTTATTTCAGCAGCGTAGTTCTGTGCCACATTGCTTATGCCGTCGGTTGTGGGAGGAAATGCGTCTGTGCCGATACCGACCTTTAATTTATTGTTCAAATGATTACCTCGTCTAAATTATATTGAAAATATTTTAGCATAAAATAACTTGTATGTAAATGTTATGTAAAAATTATTTATATAGATTTAATTATTTGGGAAAAATCACTTGATTAAGCTTTAATTATAACTTATAATAATAGAGAATACACTCACGGAGGTGATTCTGTGTCCGCAGAGTATTTTGTAACTCTTGAAAAAATAATAGAATTTCATAAGCTTGAGGTTGTATACCTTCCGAAGGATGCAGGTGAAATTAAAATAAAAACGGCTGAAATAAACAGACCGGGTATAGTTTTAACAGGATATACAGATTATTTTGATCCGCTCAGAATACAGATTCTCGGCTGGACGGAGCTTGGCTTTATGCTTACTATGAGTGATGACGAAAGAACCAGGGCTCTCGGCTACTGGCTGGGTCTTAAGCCTGCTGCCGCCGTTATTACAAGAGGTCTTGAAATACCCGAATACTTTATTAATGCCTGCAGGGAATACGAGGTCCCGCTTCTTAAAACAGACGAGGAAACATCACCGTTTCTTGCGGCACTTATTGAAAATCTCAATAAGGAGCTTGCTCCGAGAATAACAAGACACGGTGTTCTTGTTGAGGTTTACGGCGAAGGTGTTCTTATTACGGGAGAAAGCGGAGCAGGAAAAAGTGAGGCGGCGATTGAGCTTATAAAGAGAGGTCACCGACTGATTGCTGATGATGCTGTGGAAATCAGAAAAATCAGCGACAAAACCTTAATGGGCAATTCACCGAGTAATATCAGGCATTTTGTTGAGCTTCGGGGTATCGGTATTATTGATGCAAGGCGCATATTCGGTATGGGTGCCGTTAAGCTCAGTGAGAAAATAGATATGGTTATTCAGCTTGAGGCGTGGGATTCAACCAAGGCTTATGACAGACTCGGTCTTGATAATGAGTATGCCGATATTCTTGGCGTAAGAGTTCCTGCAATGACTGTTCCGATTACACCGGGACGTAATCTTGCCGTAATTGTTGAAACGGCTGCAATGAATAACAGACAAAAGAAAATGGGATATAACGCTGCAAAGGATCTGATGTTAAGTCTTGGTATGGAGGACATTAATCCTGAGGACAGGGAAGTAGACATTTGGCAGAATTGATTTGAAAATCAGGGGGATAAATATATGTATTCAATAGGAATTGATTTAGGCGGAACTAATATTGTGGCATCAGTAGTTGATGATAAATACAATATTATTGCAACTTCAAAAACACCGACAAATTCACCGAGAACTGCTGACGAAATTTTTGATGATATTGCTATGGTATCACATGAGGCTGTGCAGAAGGCAGGTCTGACAATGGATGATATTGACTCAGCAGGTATGGGCACACCGGGTACTGTTAACGGTGACGGAATTATTGAATTTGCCAATAATCTTGGTTTTAATAATGTACCTGCAAAGCAGATGCTTGTTGAAAGACTCGGAATTGAAAGAGTGTTTATTGAAAATGATGCTAACTGTGCAGCGCTCGGCGAGGCTTATGCAGGTGTCGGCAACGGAGCAAAGGATTTTGTTGCCGTTACTCTCGGCACAGGCGTCGGCTCAGGCGTTATAATTGACGGAAAGATTGTTAATGGTGTTAACTTCGCAGGCGGCGAGTGCGGTCATATGGTAATTGTTGTTGATGGTGAGCAGTGCTCCTGCGGACGTAAGGGCTGCTGGGAGGCTTATGCATCTGCTACCGCTCTTATCAGACAGACTAAAATGGCTATGGATGAATATCCTGATTCATATATGCATCAGATTGCTGAGGCTGAGGGCAAGGTTTCAGGCAGAACTGCATTTGATGCAATGAGAAAGGGCGATATTGCAGGTATTAAGGTTGTTGACCAGTATATCAAATATGTTGCGTGCGGTCTTATTAATCTTGTAAATGCTTTGCAGCCTGAAATCATTTGTATCGGCGGCGGTATATGCAACGAAGGTGAAACACTTATGAAGCCTCTTCGCAGATTTGTTCAGGCTGAAAGATATTCAATACATAGTAAAATTCAGACTAAAATTGTTAAAGCAGAGCTTGGCAATGATGCAGGCGTTATCGGTGCTGCACTTTTAGGCTCTGTTAAAGAATAATCGGTGATAATTTGAATAATTTAATTGAGCTTTTTAATGAGTTGAAATGTGAATATGCTGAGAATGAGCCTATGAGCAGTCACACCACCTTTAAAATCGGAGGTGCGGCAAGGCTTGTTGTTTATCCTGAAAATGAAAAGCAGATAAGTGCAATAGTTAAATGTGCGAAAGAAAACAATATCAGGCTTATAACTATCGGCAACGGCTCAAATCTGCTTGTTGCCGATGAGGGAATTGATGCATGTGTAATGATACTTGACGAGCATTTTGCAGAAATTAAGCTTATCGGTGATGATGTTATTTATGCATCGGCAGGTGCAATGCTCATTAAGGCGTGCCGTTTTGCACTTGAAAACGGACTGAGCGGGCTTGAATTTGCTTATGGAATACCGGGCTCCTGCGGCGGCGGTGCATTTATGAATGCAGGCGCATACGGCGGAGAAATGAAGGATGTTCTGTTTAAATGCTCTCATATTGACAGGGACGGCAATATCGGATTTTCAGAGGGCGATGCTTTAAAGCTTGGATATCGTCATTCGGCATATTATGAAAACGGCTGTATAATCACAGGCTTATATATGAAAATGAAAAAGGGTGACAAGACTCATATAAAAGCTGTTATGGATGATTTGATTTCACGCAGAAGAGCAAAGCAGCCCCTTGAATATCCGTCAGCAGGGTCAACCTTTAAAAGACCTGAAGGTTATTATGCAGGTGCGCTTATTGAGGAATGCGGGCTTAAGGGTCGGTCGGTAGGCGGTGCTCAGGTAAGTGAAAAGCATGCAGGTTTTGTGATAAACAAGGGCGGTGCAAGCTGCAGGGATGTGATTGAATTATGTAAGCTTTGCAGTGATACAGTTGAAAGAGAAAAAGGCATTAAGCTGGAAATGGAAATAAGGGTAACAAGGTAATATACACATTATGGAAAAGGAATTAGTAGTATTAACCGGTGTAAGCGGTGCCGGAAAGTCAACCGCTATGGGCTTTTTAGAGGATGTAGGATATTATTGTATAGATAATATGCCGCCTGAGCTTATGGCTACATTTGTCAGCCTGTTAACAAAAGGTGACGAATATAACAAGGTTGCACTTGTTTGTGATATAAGGTCAAGCAACGTTTTTGAAAAATTAATTGAAAATATCAGCCATATTGAGAAATACGGATATCTGGTAAAGGTGGTTTATCTTGATGTCAATGATAAGGAAGCCCTGAAAAGATATAAGCTTACAAGAAGAAAGCATCCGTTTGCTGACAGGTTTAACGGCAATATTCAGCAATCCATCAGCTATGAAAAGGAGATATTATCATCTTTAAGAGAGAGAGCAAATCATATAATTGATACAAGTGATTTAACCGCTCCTAAGTTGAGGGAAAGACTTACGGAAATATTACTGAACAGTGAAAACGATGTTATGAATATTCACTGTATGTCTTTCGGATTTAAGCACGGTATTCCTGCTGAGGCTGATTTTGTTATTGATGTTCGCTGCCTGCCTAATCCCTACTGGGTTGACAGTCTTAAGAGCAAGACAGGTCTTGATAAAGAGGTTTATGATTATGTCTTTTCCTTTGAGCAGTCAAAGGAGCTGTTCAATAAGCTGGTTGATTTTGTTGATTTTCTTAATCCTCTTTATATTAAAGAGGGAAAAAGTCAGATTGTTTTTGCAATCGGCTGTACAGGCGGTAATCACAGAAGTGTGGTTTTTGCTGAGGCATTGAAGAAACATTTTTCAGAAAAATGGGATAATGTTTCTGTTAATCACAGAGATATTGATAGAAAGTAATCGGGTATAAATGTCATTTTCACAGGATGTAAAGAATGAATTAATAAAAATTGAATATGAAAAAAGCTGCTGTGAAAAGGCGATGCTTTATGGTATCTGTATATTCGGCAAAAGCTTTTCAGCCTTTGGTGTAAGTATGCAGAGTGAAAATGAAGCACTTGCAAAGCTATATAAGAAGCTTGTCAGGAAATATTGTAATGTTGATTGTGAAATAAAAAAGTCACCGGGCGGCAGAAATTATTCGGTTAACATTGATGACAGTGCCGATTGTGATAAAATACTCAAAGCATTCGGTCATGGTGACAGAGGCAGCCTGAAAATCAATCATTCAAACTTTGACTGTGAGGGCTGTATAAACGCATTTGTTGCAGGTGCATTTTTATCCTGCGGAACAGTATCCACACCGCAGAAGGATTACCATCTTGAGTTCACAGTTCCTTATCTTAATCTTTCAAAAAGTCTTGTTACACTTCTTGGCGAGATTGAGCTTTCACCTAAAACATCAAACCGCAAGGGCTATAACATAGTTTATTTTAAGGGCAGTGAGGCTATTGAGGATTGTCTTTATATTATGGGTGCTTCCTCGGCTATGTTTGAAATGATGAATGTTGAAATTGTCAAGGATTTCAGAAATAAGGCAAACAGAACAGCTAACTGTGAAGCAGCCAATATTGAAAAAACAGTTAAGGCAAGCTTTTCACATATTAAGGCAATTGAAAAAATTGAAAGAACCAAGGGGCTTGATTATCTGAAAAAAGATTTAAAGGAAATGGCGGTTTTGAGAAGGGATAATCCTGAGCTGTCACTTGCAGAGCTTTCAAAGCTCAGCGGTATGTCGCGCTCAGGCGTTAATCACAGATTAAAAAGAATTGTTGAAATTGCCGAGAATTTATAATAAAGGATTGAAAAAATAATATGTTTACTCATTTGCATACACATACAGAGTTTTCACTGCTTGACGGTGCCTGCCGGATAAAGCAGTTGGTGTGCCGTGCAAAGAGTCTGGGAATGCAGTCTCTTGCTGTTACCGATCACGGTAATATGTACGGGGCTGTTGATTTTTATAAGGCTTGTAAAAGCGAAGGCATAAAGCCTGTTATCGGCTGTGAGGTTTATGTTGCACAGAGAACGAGATTTGACAAGGACAAGGTGCTTGATAAGGAATATAATCATCTCATACTTCTTTGTGAAAATGAAACAGGCTATAAAAATTTAATCCATATGGTTTCAAGAGCGTTTACTGAGGGCTTTTATTTTAAACCGAGGATTGACCACGATTTGCTTGAAAAGCATCACGAGGGCTTAATATGTCTTTCTGCCTGCCTTGCAGGTGAAATACCTCAGGCTCTGCTGCAAAAGGATTATGAAAAAGCAAAGAACACTGCACTGTGGTATAACGAGCTTTTCGGTGACGGAAATTATTATCTTGAACTGCAGAATCACGGCTTGCCTGAGCAGCAGATTGTCAATGAGGGAATTAAGCGTATTTCGAGAGAAACGGGAATACCCCTTGCTGCAACAAACGACGTTCACTATATTGAAAAGCAGGATGCAAAAATACAGCAGGTGCTTATCTGCATTGCCACCAACCACGTTATAGGTGATGACACAGGGCTTGAATTTCACGCTGATGAATTTTATCTTAAAAGTGAAGATGAAATGAGGGAGCTTTTCCCTGATACTCCTGAGGCAATCGACAATACTCAGCTTATTGCCGACAGATGTAATTTTGACTTTGAGTTCGGCAACACCAAGCTTCCCTTTTTTGAAACACCTGATAATATGGACCATTTTGAGTATTTCAGAATGCTTTGTCTTGACGGTATGAAAAGAAGATATGGTGAAAATCCGCCTGAGGCATATTATGACAGGCTTAATTATGAGCTTGAAACAGTAGATAAAATGGGGTATACCGACTACTATCTGATAGTAGCTGATTTTGTGTCCTTTGCAAAAAGCAGAGGTATTCCCGTCGGACCGGGGCGTGGATCAGGTGCAGGCTCAATTGCCGCATACTGTATGGGAATAACCGACCTTGACCCTATGAAGTATAATCTTCTTTTTGAAAGATTTTTAAATCCCCAGCGTGTTTCAATGCCTGATTTTGATATTGACTTCTGCTATGAGCGCAGGGGTGAGGTTATTGATTATGTAACTAAAAAATACGGCAGTGACCACGTTGCACAGATTGTAACCTTCGGTACTCTTGCCACACGTGCGGCAATCCGTGATGTGGGCAGGGCAATGGGTATGCCTTATTCTGCTGTTGATGCGGTTGCAAAGCTTGTGCCGAATGATTTTCACATAACAATTGAGCAGGCTGTCAATAAGTCAAAGGAGCTTGCAAAGCTTATGGAGGAAAATCCGCAGGTAAACGAGCTTATTGAAACTGCAAGAAAGGTTGAGGGTATGCCGAGAAATACCTCAACTCATGCAGCAGGTGTTGTTATTACACACAATCCTGTTTCAACATACGTGCCTCTTGCAACTAATGACGGTGTGCCTGTTACACAGTACATTATGACTACACTTGAGGAGCTGGGACTTCTTAAGATGGACTTTCTCGGCTTGCGTACTCTTACTGTTATTGATGACGCTGCAAAGGCAGCAGGTGTTGATATTGACAATGTTTCAATTGAGGATGCAAATGTATATAAAATATTTGCAAGAGGGCAGACAGAGGGTATATTTCAGTTTGAGTCGAGCGGTATGAAGCAGATGCTTATGAATCTTAAGCCCAAGGCACTTGAGGATTTGATAGCTGCTACATCTCTATATCGACCGGGACCTGCAAAGCAGATTGATACCTTTATTGAAAATTCCAATAATCCGCGGTCTGTTAAATATCTTACTGATAAGCTGAAGCCTATTCTTGAAAACACATACGGCTGTATGGTTTATCAGGAGCAGGTAATGCAGATTTTCCGTGAGCTTGCAGATTATTCATATGGCAGAGCGGATATTGTAAGACGTGCAATGAGCAAGAAAAAGCTTGATGTTATGGAAAAAGAGCGTGAAGCATTCCTTTCAGGCTGTGAGAAAAACGGTATTGACAGCAGTACTGCGAATGTGATTTTTGACCAGATGTCAGATTTTGCCAAGTACGCCTTCAATAAATCACATGCTGCATGCTATGCCCTTGTTGCATACAGAACAGCGTATCTTAAATGCTATTATCCTGCACAGTTTATGGCAGCGTTAATGACTTCGGTGCTTGACCAGTCAAATAAAATTGCAAGGTATACTGCGGAATGCAAGCGTATAGGCTTAAGGTTAGGTCCGCCGAATATAAATACATCATTAAAGGGTTTTACTGCCAACGGCAAGGTTATAAATTACGGACTCTTAGGAATAAAAAATATAGGCAGTGAATTTATTGACGATATTGTTAATGAACGCAAAAACGGCGATTTTACATCTTTGTCTGATTTCTGTCAGCGTATGCAGGAGAGTCACTTTAACCGCCGTGCTGTTGAAAGTCTTATACGTGCAGGTGCAATGGACTGCCTTGGTGCAAACAGACGTCAGATGCTTCAGGTGCTGCCGTCACTGCTGACAAATCTTGATAATTACAGACAGAGCACAAGGTATGGACAGGTCGGCTTTTTTGAGCTTGGCGGCGGCGACAGCTTCAGTTTTGATGTCGAGATGCCTGATGTCGCTGAATTTCCTCAGAATGAGCTTCTTAAAATGGAAAAGGATATGACAGGTCTTTACCTTTCAGGGCATCCTATGGATAAGTATTCTGATATATGTAAAAGGCTCGGCTATGCCGATACCATTGATCTTATTGAAGCGGGTAAGGAGGAAATGTCAGAATATAAAGACAGATCTAATGTCAAGCTGTGCGGTATTATTACCCATACGACTCTTAAACAGACAAGGAATAATGCATCAATGGCATTTGTTACCATTGAGGATTTATATGGCTCAATAGAGGTGATAGTTTTTCCGAAAACACTTGAGCAGTATCAGAATCTTATTTATGATGGCAGTATTATAAGTGTAAGCGGTACTCTTTCAATTGAGGAGGAAAAGGATGCCAAAATACTTGCGGGTGTTATATCATCACCGCCCTCAGAGGCGGGTGCTCAAAGCAGTAATGAAAATAAAAAACGCAGGAAGAAGGCTTTATATTTAAGGTTTAAAAACAGAGAGGATAAAAATATATTCTTCGCAAAGCGTGTAACCGCCATTTTTGACGGAACAATACCCCTGTATTTTTACTATACTGAAAGTGGGGAATATGAGCTTCAGCCAAGGACTGACTTTGTTGAGGTCAATGAAACTGAGCTTAGAGAATTAAAACGTATACTCGGTGATGAAAATGTAGTTTATAAGGGATAAAATAACTCAGCACTTGACTTTTTTCGCAAGTAATATTAAAATACTCTTATATTTTGTTATTTACATTCCTGTAAGGAGGATTTATTGATATGAAAACTATTGCGGTATTAACAAGCGGCGGTGATGCGCCGGGTATGAACGCTGCAGTTCGTGCGGTTGTACGTACAGCATGTGAAAACGGAATTAAGGTTTACGGAGTTATCCGCGGATATAACGGTCTTATTAATGGTGATTTTATTGAAATGGATCTGCGCTCTGTTTCTGATATTATCAACCGCGGCGGCACAATTCTTTATTCTGCACGTTCAGTTGAATTTGCTACTGAGGAGGGTATGCGCAAGGCTGTGCGCACCTGCCAGGAAAAAGGCATTGAGGGTGTTGTTGTTATCGGCGGCGACGGCTCATTCCGCGGTGCAAGGGATTTATCAGAGCGTGGTATTCCGTGTGTAGGTATTCCCGGAACAATTGATAATGATATTGCCTGCTGTGATTATACAATCGGCTATGATACCTGTCTTAATACAATTATGGAAATGGTGGACCGTATTCGTGATACCACTGAATCACACGACAGATGTTCTGTTGTTGAGGTTATGGGCAGAAGAGCAGGCTGGCTTGCTCTTAATGCGGGTATTGCCTGCGGTGCAACGTCAATTCTTATACCTGAAATTCCTTTTGATATTGAAAAGCACGTTATTGAACGTATGAAAAAGACTCAGCGTACAGACAAAAAGCACTTTATCATTCTTGTTGCTGAAGGCTGCGGTATTGACGTTGAGGAGCTTGCTAAAGATATTGAGAAAAAAACAGGTGTTGAGTCAAGAGCAACAATTCTCGGTCATACTCAGCGCGGCGGTTACCCTACTGCTAAGGACAGAGTAATGGCTACACGTATGGGCAATTATGCTGTTAAGCTTCTTATGAAAAATATCGGCAACAGAGTTGTAGCGGCACATAAGGAAGATATCATTGATTATGATATTTTTGAGGCTCTCAATATGTCAAAGTCTGTTGATATGGAGCTTTATAACGTTGCACACGAGGTTTCAATTTAACAGCTTATATAAGAATTAAGGATGCTTTTTAAGCATCCTTTTTTAGAATTAACAATTGTTAAGGAGATACATTATGCCGGAAATTAAATGTCCTAAATGCGGTGAGGTTTTTCAGGTTGACGAGTCAGGCTATGCGGAGATACTTGCACAGGTGCGCAATTCTGAGTTTGACAAGGAAATAAGCAGAAAAGAAAAAAGTCTTAAAGCAGAAAAAGAGCAGGCAGTTCAGGTTGCAGTGCTTGAAAGTGAAAATAAAAACAAGGGTATAATTGCTGATAAGGATACTGAAATTGCCAGCCTGAAGGCTCAGATTGAAAGTAATAAGGTTCAGCAGGAGCTGGTGCTGAAAAATGCTGTTTCAGATGCTGTTCACGATCTGGAAAAGCAGAGAGACAGGCTCAGCAGTGAGCTTGAGCTTCAGAAGCAAAGATACGAAATAAGCGAACAGTCAATAAAGCAGGACTATGAAACTCAGCTCAGATTCAAGGATGAGGAAATAGAAAAATATAAGGATTTCAAGCAGAAGCTTTCCACTAAAATGCTTGGTGAAAGCCTTGAACAGCATTGTCAGAATGAATTTAACAGTCTGCGTATGACTGCATTTCCGACTGCATATTTTGAAAAGGATAATGATGTATCAAAAGGCAGCAAGGGCGACTATATATTCCGTGAGTCTGATTCTGAAGGCACAGAAATTATTTCAATTATGTTTGAAATGAAAAATCAGCAGGATGAATCAGCAGCTAAAAAGAAAAATGAGGATTTCTTCAAAAAGCTTGACAAGGACCGCAATGACAAAAATTGTGAATATGCTGTTCTTGTGTCAATGCTTGAGCCTGAGAGCGAGCTGTATAATACAGGTATAGTGGATGTGTCATACCAGTACCCTAAAATGTATGTTGTAAGACCGCAGTTTTTTATTCCTATTATTACACTTCTGCGCAATGCGGCTTTAAATTCAATGAAATATAAAAAAGAGCTTGCTGTTATTAAAAATCAGGATATTGATATAACTGATTTTGAAGAAAATATGGAAAAATTTAAGTCAGGCTTTCAAAGGAATTTCAGACTTGCAAGCGAGAAATTTGAAAAAGCTATTGATGAAATTGATAAAACCATTGACCATCTTCAGAAAACCAAAGCAGCCCTTCTTTCTTCTGAAAATAATTTAAGGCTTGCAAATGATAAAGCTCAGGATTTATCAATTAAAAAATTAACAAAAAATAATCCTACTATGCAGAATAAGTTTATGGAACTGAAAAATAATAATTCAGATGAATAATTGCCATTAAGTGAAAAAAATTGAATATTAATTGCATTATTTTATAAGGGACATCTTTGTTATGTCCCTTGTTTTTTTGCAAATAATATGTTGGGTGATTTTATGAAAAAATTTATTAGAGTGCTGGATGGATTTTTTGCAGCAGCAATTTTTATTTTTTTTACAATAATAGGAATCGGAAATTTTATTCTGCCGAGTAATATTAATACCTATTATGATAAACCGATTAGCTATGGAAACATATTTACCTTTACTCTTAATGAGGATGAGCAGGTTGATTTTCAGCGAAGCCGTCCTGTTTCTGAGGTTGAGGGTGATATCAAGCTCTTTGGCATTATACCCGTCAAGACCGCCAGCCTGAGCTATAACCAGGAGCAAAGCGTTGCAGTCAGCGGCGAAAGCTTCGGCATTAAGCTTTATACTGACGGTGTTATAGTTGTAGGCACAAGAGATGTTGAGGGCGACAACGGCAAAAGCAATCCTGCAAAGGAGGCAGGTCTTGAAAAGGGCGATATAATTGTCAGCATTAATGACATTAAAACAACCACCTCCGACAAGGTGGAGGAAATATTCAATGATAATAACGGAAAGCCGTACAGAATTAAGGTTAAAAGAAATGGTAATTACAAAACCTTCAGCCTGACTCCTGTGTATTCAAAGAGCGAGGGCTCATACAAGGTAGGCATCTGGGTACGTGATTCAACAGCAGGCATAGGCACAATTACCTTTTATAATCCCGCAAACAGCTCTTTTGCCGCTCTCGGTCATCCGATTACGGATGTTGATACAAATGAAATTATGCCGATTTTGGAGGGTGAGGCAGTTGAGGCTAATGTTACAAAGCTTTACAAAAGCAGCAACGGTGAAGCCGGCTCTATCTGCTGTGATTTTACCAATAATAAAATAGGTTCGCTGTCAACAAACAGTATCAGCGGAATTTACGGCAAATATATCTGCAATACTGATAACAGAAGTGAATATAAGGTGGCACCGGCACAGGAGGTTGAAAAGGGACAGGCACAGATAATCTGCACTCTTGACAGCAGCGGTCCGCAGCTTTATACAGTTGAGATTATAAAGGTTTCATACCGTGACAGTCAGGAAAAAAATATGGTAATTAAAGTTGTTGATGAAAATCTCATTTCAAAGACCGGCGGTATTGTTCAGGGTATGAGCGGTTCACCGATTATTCAGAACGGAAAGCTTGTGGGTGCTTTGACTCACGTTATTGTTGATAATCCCGAAAAAGGCTACGGAATATTTGCCGAAAAAATGCTTGAGGAGTCTAATACTGTCGCATAACTCGCAATGTGAAAAAATAATAAAATAATTTGTGAAAAATACTTGCAAATTTAATTCACAAGTGGTAAAATATGGGAGAATTAAACAAGGGAGGTTTTTCAATGAAAAACAACATTAAGGTGTTAATAGCTGATGATTCGGCACACTTTGGCAGGGAATGTCAAAAAACTTTGAAAACAGCAGGTTATGACGTTCTGCTTTGCAAAAAGGATGGTGGCAGAGTTATGTCAATCGTCGACACACAACACATTGATGTTATATTGATGGATGCCTTTATGGCAAACAGTGATGCAATTGATGTGCTTGAGCACATTGAATCGTCCCTTAGTGAAAAACCATTGGTAATTGTACTATCTTCTATGGATTCACAGGACTTTGAGGAGCAAATAATTAATGCCGGTGCGGATTACTATTTTATAAAACCCGTTAATCCCGAATCAGTAGCTAAGAGAATAATCAGACTTTCAAACTGGAAAAATGAAAAGGCAAGAAAAGGCGGCGACAATGATATAACAGGCGATATTGACGTTGTTATTTCAGACATTATGCGGCAGATTGGCGTGCCTGCCCATATCAAAGGCTATCAGTATCTGAGAACCTCTATTAAATTAGCGGTTGATGATTCTGAGATGCTCGGCTCGGTGACAAAGCTTCTTTATCCGACTGTTGCAAAGATGTATGATACGACTGCGTCAAGAGTTGAAAGAGCAATAAGACACGCCATTGAGGTCGCATGGGACAGAGGAGATGTTGATGTGCTTTCATCGTATTTCGGATATACAATTCAGTCACAGCGCGGAAAGCCCACAAATTCCGAGTTTATTGCTATGATTGCCGATAAGCTTAAGCTTTCGATGCGACCGGGGGCATAATATTTTTGTAATTTGACATGCAAAATTCCTTTTGGTAAAATAAACAAAAGGAGTTGAAATTGTATGTTAATCAGAAATGATAATATAGATTGCGGCAGAGCATTTGACTGGGGCTGTGCTTCAGAAAACTATGCTAAGTACAGGGATATATATCCCGATGAGTTTTATAAAAAAATAACCGACTTAGGCTATTGCATAAAAAATCAAAGAGTTCTTGATTTGGGAACAGGCACAGGTGTTCTGCCGAGAAATTTATATAAATACGGTGCCGATTGGACAGGCACGGACATTTCCGAAAATCAGATAAAATATGCCGAAAAGCTCAGTGACGGAATGGATATTAAGTACATTGTTTCATCTGCGGAGGATATTGATTTTCCTGATGAAGCCTTTGACGTAATAACTGCCTGTCAGTGCTTTATGTATTTTGATAAAAAAATCATTTTACCGAAATTACATAGAATATTAAAGAAAGGCGGACATTTTCTTATACTTTTTATGGCTTGGCTGCCGGATGAAAGCGAAATTGCAAAGACAAGCGAAGAGCTGATTCTTAAATACAATCCCTGCTGGAGCGGCGGAGGTATGAAACGGTATGCATTAGATGAGCCTGAATGGATTAAGGGCTTATTTGAAGTTGAAAATGCACTTGCATTTGATGTTGATATAAGTTTTACAAGGGAAAGCTGGAATGGCAGAATTAAAGCCTGCCGCGCAATTGATGCATCATTGTCACAAAATGAAATAGCAGAGTTTGAAAAGGAGCATCTCAAATATCTTGAAAGCAAGCCTGAGAAATTTTCAATACCACATTATGTGACGATTATGGACTTGAAGAAAATATAAAATAAATAAAAGCAGATTATTATTTCTTGACATATACTGTTGCATTTTATAGAATTATGTTGAGGAGTGATGATTTATGAAGAAAAAAGTAAAGAAGATAATTCTGTCATTGTTGTCAATTGTTTTGATTTTTTCAGTCAGCTTCAGCAGCTATATTATCTATCGCTTTAACTGTAATAAGCTGGATGATGTTCATACCTCTTATGAAGAAATATATAACAAAGAAAACGTAACGCTGAATGTTGCAAGTGACGGAAAATTCAAAGTACTCAAAATAAATGATACTCACTTTATCAATGGCATTTGTGAGAAAGATGCCAAAACTCTTGACAGTATTAAAAAAGTTCTTGATAGTACAAATTGTGACTTGATAATAGTTAATGGTGACTTGGTTGAAGGATTCAATCTTTCACCTGAATATGATAAATTGCAAGCTATCGGCAATTTTGCTGAATTACTTCAAAGCTATAATGTTCCATGGACATTTGCACCGGGAAATAATGACTGTGAGATTGACGGAGATAATGAAGATGTTATTGCTTATATGATGAGATATAATAATTTCATTTGCGGAAACAGCAAGGACACAGACGGCTCTATGCAATTCTTTATTGATTTGAATTATCAGGACAAGCTTGCTCATTCAATTGCGGTTATGGATTCTAATTCCAGAAAAATCAAAGCAATCGGCAGTTATGATTTTATTAAGCAAAGTCAGATAAACTGGCTTATTAGCGGTGTTGAAAGCAGAAATGTAAAGACAAGTGTGTTTTTTCATATGCCGACACCTCAGTTTAAGGCTGCTTATGAGAATGGAGAGGCTTATGATAATTATAGAATGTATGATAACAACAATTATGCAGAAATAGAGGAAAATGTATTATTTGACAATGCCGTAAGCAGTAATAAAAATATTACACTGCTGTCATGCTCACATCAGCATGGTAACAATATGTGTTCATATTATAACGACAGATATTATCAGTTGAGCAGTGTGAGTGGTTATAATGCAGGCAGACCTGATGAAATTATACCAAGCTGTACATTAACAGTGATTGATGTCAATTCTGATGATGTCAAGTCAATGTACACATTTAATCAAATATATTTTGAATAATACAGACTATATATAGTGGTGTGAGCGGTGATTTACCTATTCATACCACTTTTTTATGTTTGTGCATTTTTACAGAATTTTAACTTTGAATTTCGTTAAAACTGCACAATATAAAAAATGGTAAAAAAGTTTAAAAAAATTTAACTTTTTACTTGACATCGGCGTTCTATTTATATATAATAAATGAGCGTGTGAAAGGGCTTATTATATATTTAATATAGAAATATGACTTTCACCAACTTTAGATATGCGATGATGCTGGAGGTTGCACTACTAACCCAAGTGGTAATTTCAGCGGAGTATGTCCGATTTTAAACCGGGCGACATTCACCGATAGGTAACTATGCAGTCAGTGACTTGCGAACACTGATTTTATGCGTGTCTTTCTGCCCGAATGAAATTTAATCATTCGGTTTAATTTAAAGAGCAGATTGAAACACGGGGGAGCGTGGTGAAAATATCGGAGCTCGCACCATAATTTTTCAGGAGGAAATAACATGGCAGCAAGTAAAGTCAAGATTCGAATCAGACTCAAGGGCTATGATCACAGCTTAGTTGATCAGGCAGCAGAGAAGATTGTTGAAACAGCTAAGAGAACCGGCGCTCAGGTAAGCGGTCCGATTCCGCTTCCGACAGAGATCGAGAAGGTAACAATTCTTCGTGCTGTTCATAAGTACAAGGACAGCCGTGAGCAGTTCGAACAGAGAACACACAAAAGACTCATCGACATTCTCAGACCATCAAACAAAACTGTTGAGGCTCTGACAAGTCTTGAGCTCCCAGCCGGCGTAGAGATTGAAATCAAGCTCTGATAAAGGCTGAGGTCATGTTGGGTGTAAATCCCAACCAATAACCAAAGGAGGAAATAAAGTTATGAAAAAAGGTCTTATCGGCAAGAAAATCGGCATGACACAGATTTTCGACGAGGCTGGCAAGGTTATTCCGGTAACAGTAGTTGAAGCCGGTCCTTGTGCAGTAACACAGGTTAAGACAATGGAGAACGACGGCTATGAAGCAATCCAGGTTGGCTTTGGCGATATGAAAGTATCAAGAGTAAATAAGCCAATGAAGGGTCACTTCGACAAGGCTGATGTAGCTCCTAAGAAAACACTTAAAGAGTTCCGTCTTGACAGCATCGAGGGTATCGAGGTTGGCAGCATCATCAAAGCTGACATCTTCGAGGTTGGCGAGGTTGTTGATGTTAAGGGAACAAGCAAGGGTCACGGTACCGCAGGTGCAATCAAGCGCTGGAATTTCTCAAGACTGAGAATGACACACGGTACAGGTCCTAACCACCGTCATGCAGGCTCACTTGGTGCTTGCTCAAGCCCTTCAAGAGTATTCAAGGGCAAGAAGATGGCTGGTCATTACGGTCACGAAACAGTAACAGTTCAGAACTTAACAGTTGCTAAGGTTGATGCTGAAAACAACCTTATCGCAATTAAGGGCGCAATCCCGGGTCCTAAGGGCGGAATTGTTGTAATTGCAGACGCAGTTAAAGCTTAACGAAAGGAGAGATTAAAATGGCACAGGTTCAGGTTTATAACCAGGAAGGTAAGAAAACTTCAAAATTAGAACTTGCAGATTCAGTATTCGGCATTGAGCCAAATGCTAATGCAATGCATCTTGCTGTTGTTAGCTATCTTGCTAATCAGCGCCAGGGCACACAGTCAACTCTCACTCGTTCAGAAGTAAGCGGTGGCGGTGCAAAGCCTTGGAGACAGAAGGGCACAGGTCGTGCAAGACAGGGTTCAACTCGCAGCCCACAGTGGACACACGGTGGTATTGCTCTTGGTCCTAAGCCAAGAAAATATAAGGTTAACCTTAATAAGAAAGTAAAAAGACTTGCTATGAAGTCTGCACTTTCAACAAAGGTTGCTGCTGAGGAAATGATGGTAATCAACAAGGTTGAGCTTGAGGCAATCAAGACAAAGGCTATGGTTGAAATGCTTTCAAAGCTTAAGGCAGCTAAGAAAACTCTTATCGTTACTGCAGAGAGCGATGAGAAGATTTACAAGAGTGCTCGCAATATTGAGGGTGTTAAGGTTGTTACAGTAAATACACTTTGTGTTTACGACATTCTTAACTGCGATTCATTCGTAGTTCTCAAGGACGCAGCAAAGAAAATTGAGGAGGTATACGCATAATGAAAACTGCTCAGGATATTATTCTTAAGCCAATCATCACTGAGGAATCAATGATGGGCATTATGGTTAAGAAGTATACTTTCAAGGTTGCTAAGGACGCTAACAAGATTGAGATTGCTAAGGCAATTGAAACTGTTTTCCCCGGCACAAAGGTTGCTAAGGTTAACACAATCAATGTTCGCGGCAGACAGCGCCGTCAGGGTATGAACGTCGGCTACACTCCGTCATGGAAAAAGGCTATCGTAACCCTTACTGAGGATTCAAAGGAAATTGAGTTCTTCAACGATATGATGTAATCAATCCCTATATATAATAGTATAGAGCAAATTATTTCGGATGATGAGGTATGAAAGGTGCCATCCTTTCGCAAAGTTATCCGGAAAGGAGAAAAGAAATGGCAATAAAGAATTATAAGCCGACCACTCCTTCAAGGAGAAATATGTCAGTAACTGATTATTCTTCTCTCTCCAAGGTTGCTCCTGAAAGATCTTTGCTTGAGCCACTCAGCAAAAAGTCAGGCCGTAACTCTTACGGAAGAATTACAGTTCGTCATCGCGGCGGCGGAAACAGAAGAAAGTATCGTGTAATTGATTTCAAAAGAAACAAGTTCGATATTCCTGCAACTGTTAAAACAATCGAGTATGATCCAAACAGAAGTGCACATATCGCTCTCATCCAGTATGAGGATGGTGTAAAGAGCTATATCACAGCTCCTGAAGGTCTTAAGGTTGGCGATACAGTAATGGCAGGTCCGAATGCAGATATCGTTGCAGGTAATGCACTTGCATTAAAGGATATGCCGGTTGGTACAATCGTACACAACGTTGAGCTTTATCCGGGCAATGGTGCTCAGCTTGCTCGTTCAGCAGGTAACAGTGCTCAGTTAATGGCACTTGAAGGTGCTTACGCACTCCTCAGATTACCTTCAGGCGAGTTAAGAAACGTACCGAGAGATTGTATGGCAACAGTTGGTGTTGTCGGCAACACTGACCACGCAAACGTTAAAATCGGTAAAGCAGGCCGTAAGCGCAATATGGGCTGGAGACCTACAGTTCGTGGTTCTGTAATGAACCCGAATGACCATCCGCACGGTGGTGGTGAAGGTAAGTCACCTATCGGTCGTCCCGGTCCTTGCACACCTTGGGGCAAGCCTGCTCTTGGTTATAAGACACGTAACAAGAAGAAGGCATCTAATAAGATGATCGTTCGCCGTCGTAACGGTAAGTAAGAAGAAAGGAGAAGATTAAATGAGTAGAAGTACTAAAAAAGGACCTTATGTAGAAGAAAGTCTTTACAAAAAGGTTGAAGCTCTTAATGCTTCAGGCGACAAGCAGGTTATTAAGACCTGGTCAAGAAGTTCAACAATCTTCCCTGAATTCGTAGGACACACTTTTGCTGTTCATGACGGAAGAAAGCATGTTCCTGTATATGTTACAGAGGATATGGTTGGACACAAGCTTGGTGAATTTGCACCAACAAGAACATTCAGAGGCCATGCAGGCTCTAAGACATCTAAGTAATCGAAAGGAGAAATATTATGGAAGCAACAGCTAAAGCAACCTACGTCCGTATCTCTCCCAGAAAGGTGCAGATTGTTCTTGATTTAATCAGAAACCAGCCTGTTGATAAGGCAATGGCTATTCTTCAGTACACACCAAAGGCTGCTTGTGAGCCTGTTAAAAAGGTTCTTAAATCAGCAATGGCTAACGCTGAAAACAATAACAATATGGACGTATCAAGATTAGTAGTAAGCTACTGCAACGCAACTGCAGGACCAACTCTTAAGAGAATCCAGGCAAGAGCACAGGGCAGAGCTTTCAGAATTAACAAGAGAACATCACACATCACCATTACCGTTAAGGAAATGGAAGACTAAGCGAGGAGGAAAAGTTAAATGGGACAGAAATGTAATCCAACCGGTTTAAGAATCGGCGTTATCAAAAACTGGGACTCTCGCTGGTATGCAAAGAAGGGTGAGTTCGGTGACACACTTGTTGAAGATTACAATCTTCGTAAGTATTTGCTGAAAACCCTCTACGGCGCAGGTGTTCCGAAGGTAGAAATCGAAAGAGATGCAAAGAGAGTAAGAATCAACATCCACTGTGCAAAGCCCGGTATGGTTATCGGTAAGCAGGGTGCTGAGATTGAAAAGCTTAAGACTCTTTGTGCTAAGAAGCTCGGCAAGGAAGCTAACGAGGTTTTCATTAACATCGTTGAGATTAAGCAGCCGGACTTAAACGCAACACTCGTTGCTCAGAGCGTTGCTCAGCAGCTTGAAAGACGTGTATCTTTCAGAAGAGCTGTTAAGGGCGCTATCAGAAATACTATGAGACTCGGTGCTCGCGGTATCAAGATTATGGTTTCAGGAAGAATCGGCGGTGCTGAAATCGCTCGTTCAGAAACTTATAAAGAAGGTACAATCCCGCTTCAGACAATCCGTGCTGATATTGACTACGGCTTTGCAGAGGCTAACACAACTTACGGTAAGATTGGTGTTAAGACATGGATTTACCAGGGCGAGGTTCTTCGTGAATCACGCAACAATAACAAGAGAAGGTCAAATCGCAGGGAAGGAGGAAAAAGATAATGCTTTTACCAAAGCGTGTTAAACACAGAAAGCAGCACAGAGGTCGTATGACCGGTGTGGCTACAAGAGGTAATAAGGTTACTTACGGTGAGTTTGGTCTTATGACTACTGAGCCGGCATGGATTACAGCAGCACAGATTGAAGCTGCCCGTATTGCTATGACACGTTACACAAAGCGTGGCGGTAAAGTATGGATCAAAATTTTCCCTGATAAGCCTATTACAGCAAGACCTGCCGATACTCGTATGGGTAAAGGTAAGGGTAACGTTGACTACTGGGTAGCAGTAGTTAAGCCGGGCAGAGTAATGTTTGAGCTCGGCGGTGTAAGCGAGGAGGTAGCACGTGAGGCTATGCGACTTGCTGCAAACAAGCTTCCTGTTAAATGTAAGTTTGTTAAGAAAGAAGAAGAGGGAGGCGAGCAGTAATGAAAGCATCAGAAATTAAAGCGTTATCAGCAGATCAGAGAGCTAAGAAACTTGCAGAGCTTAAAGAAGAGCTTTTCAACCTTCATTTCCAGCAGGCAATCAATCAGCTCGACAACCCTATGAGAATTAAAGCTGTCAAGAAAGATATCGCTCGCATCAAGACTGTTGAGAGAGAAATCGAACTTGATAAGGCTAATTCTTAAGAAGGAGGTAACTAATAATGGAAAGAAACCTCAGAAAAACAAGAGTAGGTATTGTTACAAGCGATAAGATGGACAAAACTGTTGTAGTTACAATCAAGGATAAGGTTCGTCATCCGCTTTACAACAAAATCGTTAACCGTACTGTTAAGTACAAGGCACACGACGAGGATAACACCTGCGGCGTAGGCGACAAGGTTCAGATTATGGAATGTCGTCCTATGAGCAAGGATAAGAGATGGCGTGTGGTTGAAATCATCGAAAAGGCAAAATAATCGTTGCGATTTGCGTCTTTTGAATAATTTAGTCATTTATGAAATAATAACTGCAACTTAGCAAAGTGTTATTTTGCAGTACGAAGGAGGAAAATGCTGTGATACAACAGGAAAGTCGTCTTAAAGTTGCTGACAACACAGGCGCTAAAGAGCTTCTCTGCATCAGAGTTCTCGGCGGTTCAGGCAGAAGATATGCAAATATCGGTGACGTTATTGTAGCTTCAGTCAAGAAAGCAGCTCCCGGTGGCATTGTTAAAAAGGGCGAAGTTGTTAAAGCAGTCATCGTTCGTACAACTAAAGGTGTACGTCGTGACGACGGTCAGTATATCCGTTTTGACGAGAATGCTGCCGTAATTATTAGAGAGGATAAGACTCCTCGCGGTACTCGTATTTTTGGACCAGTAGCTCGTGAGCTGCGTGAGAAAGATTATATGAAAATACTTTCTCTTGCTCCGGAAGTACTTTAATGGAGGTGCAAGGATATGAGTAAAATGTTTGTTAAAACCGGTGATACAGTAATGGTACTCAGCGGTAAGTCAAAGGGTGTTAAGGGCGAAGTAGTTGCTGTAAGTCCGAAAGAGGGCAAGGTTATCGTTAAAAAGGTTAACGTTGTTACAAAGCACGTTAAGCCTCGTAAGATGGGCGAGCCGGGCGGTCTTATTGAAACAGAGTCAGCTCTTTATGCTTCAAAGGTTCAGTTAGTATGTCCGAAATGCGGCGAGGCTACACGCGTAGGCCGCAAGGACGGAAACCGTGTTTGTAAAAAATGCGGCAACGAGTTTTAAGAAAGGGAGGAACATAACAAATGGCAGCAGCTTTAAAGGAAACTTATAAGAGCGAGATTGCGCCTGCACTGATGAAAAAGTTTGAGTACAAATCTGTTATGCAAATCCCAAAGCTTGACAAGGTTGTAATCAACGTTGGTTGCGGTGAAGCTCGTGAAAATTCAAAGGTAGTAGACGCTATTATCAGAGATCTTCAGGTAATTACCGGTCAGCGTCCGGTAGTATGTCGTGCTAAGAAGTCAGTAGCTAACTTCAAGCTCCGTGAGGGTATGCCAATCGGTGTTAAGGTTACACTTCGCGGTGACAGAATGTATGAATTCCTTGAGAGATTTTTCAATCTCGCACTTCCGAGAGTTCGTGACTTCAGAGGTATTAATCCTAACTCATTTGATGGTCGTGGCAACTATGCTATGGGTGTTAAAGAGCAGTTAATTTTCCCTGAAATCGAATATGATAAGATTGATACCGTACGTGGTATGGACATCATTATGGTAACAACAGCAAACACAGACGAAGAGGCTCGTGAGTTATTAAAGCTTATGGGTGCTCCATTTGCAGAGTAAGGAGGGATTATCGTGGCAAAGACATCTATGAAAGTTAAGGCAGCTAAGCCTGCTAAGTATTCAACAAGAGCTTATAACAGATGCAAAATCTGCGGTAGACCTCATGCTTATCTTCGTAAGTACGGCGTTTGCAGAATTTGCTTCAGAGAGCTTGCTCATAAGGGCGAAATCCCTGGTGTAAAGAAATCATCTTGGTAAGAATCGAGAATTGCTAATCTAATAAGGAGGAAATATCAATGCATATTACAGATCCAATCGCTGATATGCTTACAAGAATTCGTAACGCAAATTCAGCAAAGCACGATACAGTAGATATTCCTGCGTCAAACATGAAGAAGGCAATCGCTCAGATTCTTGTTGATGAAGGTTATATCAAAAATTTCAAAGTTGTAGAAGACGGCAAGCAGGGTGTTATTCGTGTAACACTTAAATACGGCGAGGGTAAGAGCCAGGTTATTACAGGTCTCCGCCGTGTATCAAAGCCGGGTCTTCGTATGTATTCAAATGTTGAGGATATGCCTAAGGTAATGAAGGGACTTGGTATTGCTATCATCTCTACTTCAAAGGGCATTATGACAGACAGAGAAGCTCGCAAACAAAATGTTGGTGGCGAAGTTTTAGCATTCATTTGGTAAGGAGGTACAGTCAGGATGTCAAGAATTGGTTTAAAGCCTATTACAATTCCTGCTGGTGTTGATGTAACAATCGACAATAACACTGTTACCGTTAAGGGTCCTAACGGAACTCTTTCATTGGATGCTCATCCAAATATGGCTATCAGTGTTGAGGGCAGCGAAATCATCGTTAGCAGACCTAACGATCAGAAAGAAAACAGATCACTTCATGGTTTAACCCGTACATTAGTTGCTAATATGGTAACAGGTGTAACTGAGGGCTTTAAGAAAAACCTTGAGGTTAACGGTGTTGGTTACAGAGTTCAGATGCAGGGCAATTCACTTGTAATGAACCTCGGTTTCTCACATCAGGTTATTATGGAAGCTCCTGAAGGCATTAAGGTTGAATGCCCGTCAGCAAACGCTATTGTAATCAGCGGTGCTGACAAGCAGAAGGTTGGTCAGTTCGCGGCTCAGGTTCGTGAAAAGAGACCGCCGGAGCCTTACAAGGGCAAGGGCATCAAGTATGCTGAAGAGCATATCCGCCGTAAAGAAGGAAAAGCAGGTAAGAAATAAGGGAAGGAGTGAAATACAATGGTTTCAAGACAGGATGCCAATAAGGCAAGACAGAAGCGCCACACAAGAGTTCGTGGTAAAATCAGCGGTACTGCTGAATGTCCAAGACTTAACGTATATCGCTCTCTCAGCAATATTTACGTGCAGTTGATTGATGATGTTGCAGGTGTTACAATCGCTTCGGCATCAACAGTTGAAAAGGACTTTACACAGTACGGCGGCAACGTTGAGGCAGCTAAGGCTGTCGGTAAGACATTAGCAGACAGAGCCAAGGCAAAGGGCATTGAAGAGTGCGTATTTGACCGCGGCGGTTACGTATATCACGGTCGTGTGGCAGCAGTTGCTGACGGCGCTCGTGAAGGCGGACTGAAGTTCTAACGAAGGAGGGTAATTTTTATGGCAAAGATTGACGTATCTTCAATGGAACTTGAAGAAAGAGTAGTAGCTATCAACCGTGTATCTAAGACTGTAAAGGGTGGTAGAATTTTCAAATTCTCAGCTCTTGTAGTTGTAGGTGATGGCAATGGTCTTGTAGGTTTCGGTATCGGTAAGTCAGGCGAAGTTCCTGATGCTATCCGTAAGGGAATCGAAGACGCAAAGAAAAATGTAGTTAAGGTTGCTCTTAGAGGTACAACAATTCCTCACGAGATTAAGGGTAAGTTCGGTGCCGGTGAAGTTTTACTTATGCCTGCTCCAAAGGGTACCGGTGTTATCGCCGGCGGTCCTGTTCGTGCCGTTGTTGAAACAGTCGGCATTAAGGATATCAGAACTAAAGCTATCCGTTCAAACAATCCTTACAATGTAGTAAGAGCAGCTATCAATGGTTTAAGTCAGCTTCGTACTGCTGACGAGGTTGCTGCAATCCGCGGCAAGTCAACCAAGGAAATTTTAGGTTAAGGAGGGTGGAACAATGGCAGATATTAAAATCAAGCTTACAAAAAGCTTAATTGGCAGCAAAGCAGACCAGATTGCCACCGCCCACTCACTTGGTCTTCGTAAAATCGGCAACGTAACAGTTCAGCCGGACAACGCACAGACACAGGGTAAAATCGCTAAGATTGCTCACCTTGTAACTGTTGTAGAAGAATAAGGGGAGGTGCAGATATGAAATTACATGAACTTTCTCCTGCTGAGGGCTCTAAAAAGAGCGTAAAGAGAATAGGCAGAGGTACTGCTTCAGGTCAGGGTAAGACTGCAGGTAAGGGTCAGAAGGGTCAGAAGTCCCGTTCAGGCTACAGCAGACGTCCCGGCTTTGAAGGTGGTCAGATGCCGCTTCAGAGACGAGTTCCTAAGAGAGGATTTAACAACATCTTCGCTACTGAATATGCAGTTGTAAATGTTTCAACTCTTAATGACAGATTTGAAGACGGTGCAACAGTAGATGCACAGAGCCTTGTTGAAGCAGGTGTTATCAAAAAGACACTTGACGGAATTAAGGTTCTCGGCAAAGGCGAAATCACAAAGGCTCTTACTGTTAAGGTAACAGCTATCAGTGAGTCAGCTAAGGCTAAGATTGAAGCTGCAGGTGGCAAGGTGGAGGTGCTCTAAATGATTAAAACCATCGTAAATGCATGGAAGGTAGCAGATATTCGTAAGAAGCTGTTATTCACAGCATTTATCATTCTCGTATTTAGAATAGGTTCAGTCATTCCGGTACCTTTTCTCAACATTGTTGATGAAATCAGTGTCGGTAAGGGAAACACAATCCTCACTTATTTAAGCTTGATGACAGGTAGTGCTTTCACATACGGAACTATTTTCGCTATGTCAATCACCCCTTACATCAACGCATCAATTATTATGCAGCTTCTTGCAGTTGCAATTCCTGCACTTGAAAGATTGCAGAAGGAAGGCGAAGAGGGCAGAAAAAAGATTGCTTCTATTACACGTTTTGTAACAGTTGGTCTTGGTATTCTTCAGTCACTTGCTTATTTCTTCTATCTTCGTGCAAATAATTATCTTATGATGGATGCTAACGGCGATGCTTTCACAGGCTTTGCAGCAGTGTTCCAGGCAGTCGTTATCATTGCAGTGTTAACAGCAGGCACGGCTGTTATTATGTGGCTCGGTGAGCAGATTACAATCAGCGGTATCGGTAATGGTATTTCAATTATCCTTTTCGCAGGTATCGTATCAAGATTTCCGACTCTCATAAAGCAGCTTTTCCAGTACCTTGAAACAGGTCGTGTTGTTTACAGAATCCTTGTTCCGTTAGTAATTGTTATATTTGTATTAATGATTGCTTACATTGTGTTTATGGACAATTCAGAGAGAAGACTTCCAATCAGCTACGCTAAGCGTGTAGTGGGAAGAAAGATGATGGGCGGTCAGTCAACTCATATGCCTGTTAAGGTTAATATGTCAGGCGTGCTTCCCGTAATCTTCGCTTCATCAATTCTTTCTCTTCCTGCAACAGTGCAGATGTTCATTTCAGAGGATAAATATAAGGATACTTTCTGGGAAACATTCTTCGGTTGGTTCCAGGGTGACTCATGGGTATATGCTTTATTATACTTCCTGCTCATCATATTCTTTGCTTATTTCTACAGTACAATTCAGTACAACCCGATTGAAATGGCAAATAATTTAAGAAAGAATAACGGTGCTATCCCCGGTATTCGTCCCGGCAAGCCGACATCTGATTATATTTTAAGAGTATTATCAAGACTGACACTTATCGGTGCACTTATGCTTTCGGTAATCGCACTGTTCCCGATTGTATATTCACTTATCTGTGACCTCGCTATTCCACCTCTTACTGAGGGCGGCGAAGACGGCGGTATGACAATTTCACTCGGCGGTACATCACTTATCATTATGTGCGGTGTTGCTCTTGAGACTGTTCGTCAGCTTGAATCACAGATGATGATGCGTCATTATAAGGGCTTCCTTGACTAATATATAAGGAGTATTAATTATGAAACTTATTCTTCTCGGTGCTCCGGGTGCCGGCAAAGGTACTCAGGCAGAAAAGATTGTTGATAAATTCGGTATCCCTGCAATTTCAACAGGCAACATTCTCCGTGCCGCTGTTAAAGACGGCACAGAGATGGGACTTAAGGCTAAATCCTTTATGGATGCAGGTCAGTTAGTGCCTGATGAGGTTGTTATCGGTATTATCAAGGACAGACTTAAAGAAAAAGATTGCGAAAACGGCTTTATTCTTGATGGTTTTCCAAGAACAATTCCTCAGGCTCAGGCTCTCGAGGATGCAGGTATTGAGATTGACAAGGTTGTTGACATTGAAGTTCCTGATGAGAAAATTACAAAAAGAATGAGCGGTCGCCGTGTTTGTGCAAAGTGTGCAAATTCATATCACCTTGAGTATAAGAAGCCTCAGGTTGAGGGTGTTTGCGATGCTTGCGGCGGCGAATTAATTCAGCGTAAGGACGATGCTCCTGAAACAGTACAGGCAAGACTTGTTGAGTATCACGAAATGACAGAGCCTTTAAAGGATTTCTATCAGAATCTTGGTAAGCTTGTAATTGTTGAAGGACAGGAGGAGGTTGCTGATACAACTGCTCTCGTCTTTAAGGCATTGGAGGATTAACATGATAGTGCTGAAAAGCAGCCGTGAATTAGAGCTTATGAAAGAAGCCTGTCAGATTTCGGCTGAAGCATTAATGGTAGCAGGCGAGGCTGTAAAGCCGGGTGTTTCAACAAAGGAAATTGATGAAATTGCCTACAAGTTCATAAAAAAATGCGGTGCAACACCCAATTTTTTGAATTATGGCGGATTTCCTGCTACCGCATGTATATCTATAAATGATGAAGTTATCCACGGTATCCCAAGTGCTGACAGAATAATCCGCGAGGGTGACATTGTCAGCATTGATCTGGGTGCTGCTAAAAACGGATATAACGGCGACAATGCTGCAACTTTTGCTGCAGGGACTTGCTCTCCCGAGGCAAAGCGGCTGATGGATACTACCCGTGAAAGTCTTTACAAAGGCATTGAACAGGCAGTTCCCGGCAACAGAATCGGCGATATATCAAATGCAGTTCAGACATACTGTGAGGAGCGTGGATACGGTGTTGTTCGTGACTATGTAGGTCACGGTGTCGGCACCAAGCTTCATGAAGAACCAAGCGTACCAAACTTCGGTCACGCAGGTCGTGGTATCAGACTGTTACCCGGAATGACATTGGCAATTGAACCAATGATAAATCTGGGAACCTATAAGGTTAAGCAACTTTCGGACGGCTGGACAGTTAAAACTGCTGACGGCAAGCTTGCTGCTCATTTTGAGCACACAATTGCAATCACATCTAACGGACCGGTTATTCTGACGAAAGTTTAAATCAATTGCTGGCGATTACGCCGTAATGTGATTCCAGTTAAATTAATAACATCAATCGTAATGAATTATTAGCGAGGTATAAGATGTCAAAGTCAGATATGATAGAAGTTGAGGGTACAGTGGTTGAGGTTTTACCTAACACTACTTTCAAGGTAACTCTTCAAAATGACCACATTATTATTGCCCACATCAGCGGAAAACTGCGTATGAACAACATCCGCATTCTTCCCGGTGACAAGGTAACAATTGAGATGTCACCATATGATCTTACAAAAGGTCGTATTATTTGGCGCTCAAAGTAAATATTTAGGAGGATATTCAAAATGAAAGTTAGACCTTCTGTAAAGAAAATTTGCGAAAAGTGCAAAGTAATTAAGCGCAATGGAAAAGTAATGGTTATCTGTGAAAATCCAAAGCACAAACAGCGTCAGGGCTAATCCTGAACTAATAATCGGAGGTAAACTGTAAAATGGCACGTATTTCAGGTGTTGACTTACCTAATGACAAGAGAGTAGAAATCGGCCTTACCTACATTTATGGTATCGGTCTTACTACTTCAAAAAAAATAATTGCTGAAACAGGTATCGATGCTGATACTCGTTGCAGAGATTTAACAGAAGAAGATGTTAAAAAGCTCAGCGATTACATCACCAACAACCTTACAGTTGAAGGTGACCTTCGCAGAGATACAGCTTTTGACATTAAAAGACTTATCGAAATTGGTTGCTATCGCGGTGTAAGACACAGAAAGGGTCTGCCTGTAAGAGGTCAGACTTCTAAGAACAATGCTCGTACACGCAAGGGTCCTAAGAAGACTATAGCAAATAAGAAGAAATAAGTAGGAGGATACAAGTATGGCTACTAAAAAGACCACTGGCTCACGTAAGCGTCGTGAGAAAAAGAATATTGAGCGTGGTGCTGCCCATATCCAATCAACCTTCAACAACACAATCGTTACAATTACCGATGTAAACGGTAATGCAGTGTCTTGGGCATCTGCTGGTGAGATGGGCTTCAGAGGCTCAAGAAAATCTACACCTTTTGCTGCTGCTACTGCTGCTGAAACTGCTGCAAAAACTGCAGTTGATTGTGGTATGAAGACTGTTGAGGTTTATGTAAAAGGACCTGGTGCCGGTCGTGAATCAGCTATCAGAGCTTTACAGACTGCAGGCTTAGACGTAAGTCTTATTAAAGATGTTACTCCTATCCCACACAATGGCTGTCGTCCACCAAAAAGACGTCGCGTATAGTATAATCGGAGGTTACTTGATATGGCAAGATATACAGGACCTGCTTGTAAGCTCTGCCGCCGTGAGGGCAAAAAGCTCTTCTTAAAGGGTGACAGATGCTACACAAGCAAATGTGCAATAGAGCGTCGTTCATACGCTCCTGGTCAGCATGGCCAGAACAGAAAGAAGACTTCTGAATATGGTCTTCAGCTTCGTGCAAAGCAGTCTGCTCGTCGTTACTACGGTATCAACGAGGGACAGTTCCACAAATATTTCTTAATGGCTGAGCGTAAGGCTGGCGTTACAGGTTCAAACCTTCTCCAGATTTGCGAAAGCCGTCTGGATAATGTTGTTTACACCGCAGGCTTTGCAAGCTCAAGAGCTCAGGCTCGTCAGCTTGTTAACCATGCTCACTTTACTGTTAACGGAACAAAGGTTGATATTCCTTCATATCTCCTTAAAGCAGGTGACGTTGTTGCTGTTAAAGAAACAAGCAAGTCAACTGATGAGTTCAAGGCTCTTGTAGAGTCTAACGCAACTCGCAACATTCCTCAGTGGGTTGATGTAAACAAGGATGCTATGGAAGCAAAGGTTGTTAAGCTCCCTGAAAGAGAAGAGATTGCAACTCCTGTTGAAGAGCATTTAATCGTTGAGTTCTACTCTAAATAATAGCATCTGCTAATATTTAGTGAAAACAAAATACAAATTTTAGGAGGCTTTTAAATGATAGAAATTGATAAGCCTAAAATCGAGATTGTAGATGTATCTACTGTTGGAAGCAGAAGCACAGGCAGATTCATTGTTGAGCCCCTCGAAAGAGGTTTCGGCACAACACTTGGTAATGGTATGAGAAGAGTTCTTCTTTCATCATTACCGGGCTATGCGCTTACTTCCGTTAAGATTGATGGTGTTTTACACGAATTTTCAACCATCCCTCACGTTAAAGAGGATGTTACTGAAATTGTTCTTAATCTTAAGAATGTAATTCTTAAAATTCACGACGAAAATCCAAAGACCTTATATATTGAGGCTAATGGTGAGGGTGAAATCACCGCAGGTGATATTAAGCACGATGCAGATGTTGAAATTCTTAACCCTGAACTCCACATCGCTTATCTTGATGCAGGTGCCAGTGTAACAATGGAGCTTACCGCTGATAATGGCAGAGGCTATGTTCCTTGTGATAGAAACAAGCAGCTTATGGATTTACCTATCGGTACAATCGCTATTGACTCTATCTATACACCGGTTCTCAAGGTTAACTACACTGTTGAAAACACCCGTGTTGGTCAGCAGACCGATCTTGACAAGCTTATTCTCGATATTGAAACAGACGGTACTATTCCGGCTGATGAAGCAGCTTCACTGGCTGCTAAGATTCTCAATGACCACTTAATGCTCTTTGTTGACCTTTCTGAAGAAATTGGAAATCAGGACATTATGGTTGAGAAGGATGACGACAGCAAGGAAAAGGTTCTTGAAATGACCATTGAAGAGCTTGACCTTTCAGTTCGTTCCTTCAACTGCTTGAAGAGAGCAGGCATTAATACAGTAGAAGATTTAATCGGTAAATCAGAAGAAGATATGATGAAAGTCAGAAATCTCGGACGCAAGTCTTTAGATGAGGTTGTTGCAAAGCTCGGCTCATTAGGTTTCGGACTTAGTCAGGAAGAGGACTAAAGGAGGGAATTTCAATGCCAGGTAGCAGAAAGCTGGGCCGCCCAACTGATCACAGAAGGGCTATGCTCAGAGGTATGGTTACTTATCTTTTAGAAAACGGCAAGATTGAAACAACCGTTACAAGAGCAAAGGAAGTTCGTGCTATGGCTGAGAAGATGATTACTCTCGGCAAAAACGATACACTTCATTCAAGAAGACAGGCACTTTCTTATGTAACCAAGGAAGATGTTGTTAAAAAGCTTTTTGATGAGATTGCTCCTAAATATGCAGATAGAAACGGTGGTTACTGCCGTATTATCAAAACAGGCCCTCGTCGTGGTGACGCTGCAGAGATGTGCATCATCGAGCTTGTTTAAGATAATAGCTTAACAAATACTAAAGGACTTGGTGTAAACCAAGTCCTTTTTTCAGTATTGACAAATAGTTCATATAATGCTATACTTAGCCTAACGAGGTAAAAAGCTATGACTGTTTTTAACTGCCAGATGAATAGATCAAATTACTCTATGCGAGATAATCGTATGGATTTAATTTGCTGTGTTCATCTTTGGTAGTATTGTATTATTTTTATATAAATATATTTACCACTGATGTTCGCATCAGTGGTATTTTTGTTTTCAGGGGGTGATAAAAATTATGAAATTAGTAGTTATTATCGGCAATGGTGCTGTGGGAAAAATGACAGTCGGTCAGGAGCTTGCAAAGATAACGGATTTACGTTTGTTTCACAATCATATGTCAATTGAACCGATTTTAGATATTTTCGGTGAATACAATGGCGATTTGGTGAGAAAATTCAGAGAGCTTATTTTTACCGAATTTGCAAAAATCAATAAGTATGGTCTGATATTTACATATATATGGGCGTTTGATGAGCAAAGCGACTGGGATTATATGGAGCATTTACGTGACATTTTTAACGGTGCAGATATTTATTATGTCGAACTTGTTGCACCACAGGAAATAAGATTAAAGCGTAATGCAACCGAAAACAGGTTAAAGCATAAGCCGTCAAAAAGAAATCTTGAATGGTCAGACAGAATGATAACAAAGTATGACAGTGAACATCGACTTGAAAGCTATGACGGTGAAATTCCATATGAAAACTATATAAAAATTGACAACTCAAACCTTTCAGCTTCAGAAGCAGCGAAAATTATAAAGGATAGGTTTGATTTATGATTTTACACAAATTAGTATATAATGAAAAAAGGACCGATAAAATCGGTCCTTAATTTATGCCTTATTATGATTATCTTCTGTTGAAGTTTCTTCTTGGTTTTCTTGGTGCTTCGTCAATTTCGTTTTCAGGTGTCATACCTTCAAGCTCGATGAGTGCATCTCTTCTTGAAAGGTTGATTCTGCCCTGATCGTCAATCTCAATGCACTTAACGATGATAGAATCACCAACGTTAACAACATCCTCTACCTGCTCAGTTCTCTTAACATCAAGCCTTGAAATATGAACAAGTCCCTCTTTGCCCGGAGCAATCTCAACAAATGCGCCGAAGTTCATAATTCTTGTAACGATACCGTTATAGAATGAGCCAACTTCAGGGTCAGTAGCGATAAGTTTAACAATATTAACGGCACCTTCGCATTTTTCAGCATCAACACCGCTGATGAATACTCTGCCGTCCTCTTCAATGTTAATCTTAACGTCGTAATCAGCCTGAATTTCCTGAATTACCTTGCCGCCCTTACCGATAACGTCACCAATCTTTTCAGGATTGATTGTGAGTGTATACATCTTAGGAGCATACTTTGAAAGCTCTTTTCTCGGCTCGCTGATAGCAGGGAGCATAACCTCGTCAAGAATATAATCTCTTGCAGCGTGAGTTTTTGCAAATGCTTCCTTAATGATTTCAGGAGTTAAGCCGTGCACCTTAAGGTCCATCTGAATAGCTGTGATACCCTTCTTGGTACCTGCAACCTTAAAGTCCATATCGCCGTAGAAATCTTCAAGCCCCTGGATATCAACCATTGTCATAAAGTCGCCGTAAACGCCGTCGTCACCTGTGATAAGACCGCAGCTTATACCAGCAACAGGAGCTTTAATCGGAACACCTGCAGCCATAAGTGAAAGTGTTGAACCGCAGATAGAACCCTGTGATGTTGAGCCGTTTGAAGAAAGCACCTCAGATACAACTCTGATTGCATACGGGAACTCATCAACGCTCGGAAGAACAGGAACAAGTGCCTTTTCAGCAAGTGCACCGTGACCGATTTCACGTCTGCCCGGACCTCTTGATGGTTTTGTTTCACCAACAGAATATGAAGGGAAGTTGTAGTGATGGATATATCTCTTTTCAGTCTGTTCATCGAGTCCGTCAAGAAGCTGAGCGTCGTTCATAGGACCGAGTGTTGTAACTGAAAGCACCTGAGTCTGACCTCTTGTGAAAAGACCTGAGCCGTGAACTCTTGCAAGCAAATCAACCTCAGCATTAAGAGGACGGATTTCGTCAATACCTCTGCCGTCAACTCTTTTATGCTCGTCCTTGAGCCATGCACGAACAACGTGCTTCTGAACAAGGTACATAATTTCATCAAGCTTAGCCTCGCAGCCCTCAAAGCGCTCGTCAAATTTCTCGTGAACAGCCTCATAGATAGGGAGAAGGGCCTCGTCACGAACAAGCTTGTCGTCAGTGTCAAGTGCCTTTTTAACATCCTCAATGCAGAATGCTTCAATCTCAGCCATAATTTCAGGATCAGGATCGCTTGATTCATAAGCAAACTTAGGCTTGCCGATTTCATCAACAATGCCCTGAATAAAGCTTACAATCTTCTTGTTTTCCTCATGACCTGCCATAATAGCATTGAACATTGTGTCATCATCAATTTCATTACCGCCTGCCTCGATCATAGCAACAAGGTCAGCAGTTGATGCAACTGTAAGTGTAAGGTCAGTCTTTTCTCTCTGCTCAAGTGTAGGGTTGATTACGATTTCGCCGTCAACAAGACCTACGTTAACTGATGAGATAGGACCTGCCCATGGAATATCCGAAATTGCAATAGCTGCTGATACGCCGATAGCCGCTGTGATTTCAGGTGAGCAGTCAGGGTCAACAGACATTACTGTTGCAACTACTGAGCAGTCATTTCTTAAATCCTTAGGGAAAAGCGGTCTGATAGGGCGGTCAATGCAGCGTGATGTGAGTATTGCCTTTTCGCTTGCTCTGCCTTCACGACGAAGGAATGAGCCGGGGATTCTGCCTACAGAATACATCTTCTCTTCATAGTCTACTGAAAGAGGGAAGAAGTCAACGCCCTCTCTCGGCTTAGCTGAAGCTGTAACATTACAGAGCACCTCAGTTTCGCCGTAACGCGCAAGGATTGATGCGTTGGCAAGCCCTGCCATTTTGCCGGTTTCAAGTGTAAGCTTTCTGCCGGCAAGCTCGGTTTCCCAAACTTTGAAGTTTTTGAAAAACATAGTTTTTACCTCTCAAAAAAATATTTAATCAAGGAGGTGCAATAGTAATAAATTCAGCACACAAGGCAATAATTATATGCTCAATTTACTACTATTGTCTGCCCCTCCTATAATTAGAAAAAGTAAACGAGGCAAGCACCGAATAACAGTGCTTGCCTATCTGACAAATTATCTGTCAAGAGTATCACGGATACCTAACTTCTTGATAAGAGCACGGTATCTTTCGATGTCCTTATTATAAAGGTATACAAGAAGATTTCTTCTGTGACCTACCATCTTTAAAAGACCGCGGCGTGAGTGGTGGTCCTTCTTATGCACCTTAAGATGCTCGGTAAGCTCGTTGATTCTTGTTGTAAGAACAGCAACCTGTACCTCAGGTGAACCGGTGTCACCCTCGTGAGTAGCGTATTCCTTCATAATAGCCTGCTTTTCAGCCTGTGTCATAATTTCACCTCATTTTATTTATTTGCCGAAGTCGATAAACACAGTAGAGGGCAGGTGAATACCTGAATAGGTTTAAACCCAAAACCGAGTATATCGTTTACAGCGAGAAAATTATACCATATGAACTAAAAAAAGTAAAGTATTATTTTTATTTAGTATTATGCGTTATGTTTAAAATAATCCTTTTTTACAAATAATAGAACTTATGAGTACTAAACAAACAAGGCTGTCAATATTTAATGATAAAGTCAAATAGTACCGATTAGTATTAAAGGATGAGTGATTTGTATTTTCAGCGTTTAAAGGATCTGCGGGAAGACAAGGATATGAAGCAGTGCGATATAGCACAATATCTGGGTATTCAGCAGACGGTTTATTCACGTTATGAGCGTGGCTTTCAGAATATACCGCTTGAGCACCTGCTGGCACTGGCTGATTTTTATAATGTGTCAACAGACTATATTTTCGGCAGAACAAATAATCCTAAGCTTTATAAGTAAATTAAATCTGCTGATATTACAATATTTTTAAAAAAATGTTGACTTTGACATTATATTATGTTATCTTATTTAAGCCGCATATTATGGGTTTAAGTCGTTATGCACCCATCGTAGCGAGACTTATGTAAGGAGATTTAACTATGTACGCTGTTATCGTAACCGGTGGTAAGCAGTATAAGGTTGCTGAGGGTGATGTTCTCTATATTGAGAAGCTCAATGCTGAGGCTGAAGAGAAGATTACTTTCGATACAGTTCTTGCAGTTGGTACTGAAGATGGTATCAAGGTTGCTGAGAATTGTGCAAATGCAACTGTTGACGCTACTGTTCTTAAGAACGGCAAGGGCAAGAAAATCACTGTTTTCACCTACAAGCCAAAGAAAGACGAGAAACGCAAGAAGGGTCATCGTCAGCCATACACCAAGGTTGAGATTACCAAGATTAATGCGTAATGATTAACATTGAATTTTACAGCGGTATTAACGGATTATGCGGCTTCGAGGCACAGGGTCATTCAATGGCTGCTGATGCAGGGGAGGACATTGTCTGTGCATTTGTTTCAAGTGCCTGCCTTATGACAGCAAATACTGTCACCGAGGTAATCGGGCTTGATGCCGATGCAAGAGCAGAGGATGGATTTCTGAAGCTGATGATTTTGCAGGATGCCGCACCGGCACAGGATATTCTTAACGGACTCAGGCTTCATTTAACAGAGCTTGAAAAGGATTATCCTGATAATATTAAAGTGATTTATCGGAGGTGTAATAATGCTTAAGTTAGATTTACAGCTTTTCGCTCATAAGAAAGGTATGGGTTCTACAAAGAACGGTCGTGACTCAGAGTCAAAGCGTCTTGGCGCTAAGAGAGCTGACGGTCAGTTTGTTCTTGCAGGCAACATCCTTTACCGCCAGAGAGGCACTCATATTCATCCTGGCAACAATGTGGGAATCGGTAAGGACGATACTCTTTTTGCTCTTATCGACGGCACTGTTAAGTTTGAGAGAATGGGTAAGGACAGAAAAAAGGTTTCCGTTTATCCTGTTGAGCAGTAATTATATTAAATGTTTAGCACGGCTTTGTTTTGAAGCCGTGCTTTTATAATGTTCTGTAACATAAATCAAAACACAGAATATGTCTGTTTTGCACAAAAAAACGGCTTTGAATTTGTGCAAAACAGACGTTTTTTGCTTTATGCAAATCTTGTCTATCTTTTTAAATTTATTTATGTTATAATACTTAGGCATTGAGCGTGTGGTGTTCTTGCCATACGTATTTTTTATTAAGAGGTGGGTATTTTGTCGAAAAGGAAAATGATTAATCTGAAGGACGCAAGTGTTAAGGAAATTCTTGCCTTTTCTCTTCTTCCGTTCGGATTGCTTACCGTTATTAATGTTATCGGTAACGCACTTAATGTTTATCTGGCAGATAACCTTGGCTTAGGTATGGTTGGTGCAGGTCTTGTACTTACTGTCACTAAAATCTGGGATGCTGTCAACGACCCTATGATGGGTATGATTGTTGATAAAACACGTACAAAATGGGGTAAGTGCAGACCTTATCTTCTGTGGATGGTTATTCCAATGATGGTTGGTCTGATTTTACTTTTTGCTCCTGTTGATTTTGTCAATTCAAAATCATTTGCGATTTCTCAGATTGATATCGCTTCAACTATTTCCACAATCGGAAATGATTTCCATATTGTAAGATCAAGTGAGTCGGTTAATACAGGTAATTTCTGGTATGCAGTTGCAGCTTATCTTATTTTCTATACCTTCTATACTGCTATTGATATTCCTTATCAGGGTCTTACTCCTCTCGTTTTCCCTGAGAGCAAAAAGAGAGTAAATGCTATTTCTATCAGTAATATTTTCGGTTCAATCGGTACAATTCTTCCTTCAATTGTATTTTTCCCGATTGTTTATGCATTTGAAGATGCAAGAATAGGCTTCTTCGTTGCATCAATAGTATTTGCAGTGCTTGCAGGTATTCCTATTGCTATTTCTTTCTTTGGCATCAAAGAAAAGGTCTATGTTGAGGAAGAGCCTGTTAAATACAAAAGAGCTCTTAAAATTGTGTTCGGAGACAAGAATATGAGAGCGCTTCTTGTGGCAACATTTTTCAGTGCAGTTGTTAACCTTGGTGCTATGTTCCTTATGTTCTTTGCTAAGTGGAACTGCTACGGAATATTCAATTTCCCCGCACTTAATGAGTGGGTGGAAACCAATATCGGATTTAATCCTAATCTTACTGAAGAGGGTCTTCTTTTCCCGATTCTCAGTATAAGCAGCGGTATTTCATATATGCTTTCAATGGCAATTGTTCCTGCACTGCTTAAGAAAATGGATAAGAAAACACTCTTTATACATATGTCATGGATATGTGCTATTGCAAATATAGTCGTATTTGTAGTTTGCCAGTATCTCGTTCCTTACACAAGCGAAAATCTTACTCAGGCAAGAATAGGCTTTGTCGTTTACTGTGTATGTCGTTTCTTCACTAATTTCCCTGTTGGTATGAGCGTTGTGCTTCTTCAGGCTATATTCTCTGACGCAGTAGATGTTATTGAAATGGAAACAGGCGAAAGACTTGAGGGTGCAGTATTCTCATTCAAGAGCCTTATCAACAAAATCGGTATTGCTCTGTTCAACCTTATTGTAATGGCAGTTGTTAATGCATTCGGTTATTCATCAATGTCAACAGAGCTTACAGCACTTAAGGATGCGGGACAGCTTACAAGAGAAGCAATGCTTGCAAATCATACTCCTGTGCTTAATGCAATATTCTTTATGCTTACTGTTCTCGGCTCAATCGGTCTTATTCTTCAGATCTTCCCAATGCTTAAATATAAGTTTAACGAAGCTGAATATGAGGATAAGATTAAGAAGTTCAGAGAAGAAAAGGAAGCTGCACTTGAGGCTAAGCTTGAGGCTGCTGCAAAAGCTAATAAAGCATAATCTGAAAATTCTCAAATAATTTATTAAAAGTGGTACAGTCCGGCTGTACCACTTTTTTTAGCTGGAATGATGTAATTTCAGTTAAACAATTGCTATTATATACCGCATTTATTAAGGCTTTTTGTATAATATTCTGTATTTTGTAAAATGAGGTAATTATTTCTTGCATTACAGGTTAAAATAATATATAATTATATAGGCAAATTTTAATTGTTAAAAAATTAACTATCAAAAGAGAGGTAATTTTAATGGATGCTTTAAACAAAAAGACTATTGAAGACATTGACGTTAAGGGCAAAAAGGTTTTAGCTCGCTGTGATTTTAATGTTCCGCTCAAGGACGGCGAAATCACAAACGACAAAAGAATTGTTGCTGCTCTTCCTACTATTAAATATTTGATGGAAAACGGTGCAAGAGTTATTCTCTGCTCACATCTCGGCAGACCAAAGGGTGAGTACAAGCCTGAGTTCAGCCTTGCTCCTGTTGCTGCAAAGCTCAGCGAGTATCTTGGCGTTGAGGTTAAGCTTGCTGAGGATGCAGAGGTAGTCGGCGAAAATGCCAAGGCTATGGCTGCTGAGCTTAAAGACGGCGAGGTTATGCTTCTTGAGAATGTTCGTTACAGAAAAGAAGAAACAAAGAACGAAGAGAATTTCTCAAAAGAGCTGGCTTCTCTTGCTGATATTTTTGTTAACGATGCATTCGGTACTGCTCACAGAGCACACTGCTCAACAACAGGCGTTGCTTCTTATTTGCCTGCTGTCTGCGGTTACCTTATTCAGAAGGAAATCAAGTTTATGGGCGGTGCTCTTGCTGACCCTAAAAGACCGCTTGTTGCAATTCTCGGCGGTGCTAAGGTTTCAGACAAAATCGGTGTTATCTCTAACCTGATTGAAAAGTGCGACACTATCATCATCGGCGGCGGTATGGCTTATACCTTTATGAAATTCCTCGGTCACAATATCGGTGATTCTCTTCTTGAGGCTGACTGGGTTGAGAAAGCAGGCGAAATGATGAAGGCTGCTGAGGAAAAGGGCGTTAAGTTCCTTATTCCTGTTGATAACAAGGTTGGTAAGGAATACGACGAAAATACAGAGTCACAGATTGTTAACAGCGATGAAATTCCTGACGGCTGGATGGGTCTTGATATCGGTCCTAAGACACAGGAAATGTTTGCAGATGCAATCAAGGGCGCAGGCACTGTTATCTGGAACGGTCCTATGGGCGTTTCTGAATGGGATAACTTTGCAGCAGGTACAATCTGTGTAGCCAAGGCTGTTGCAGAGAGCGGTTCAATTTCAGTTATCGGCGGCGGTGATTCAGTTGCTGCTGTTACAAAGCTCGGCTTTGCTGATAAGATGAGCCATATCTCAACAGGCGGCGGTGCTTCACTTGAATTTCTTGAGGGCAAGGATTTGCCGGGTATCTGTGCACTTGCTGATAAAGAATAAATCAAAACAGCTTATATAAAATAAAAGAGGTAAATGTATTATGAATAAGGATTTAAGAAAAGCAGTTATTGCAGGTAACTGGAAGATGAATAATACTCCTGCTCAGACAACAGCACTTATCAACGAAATGAAGCCGCTCGTGGCAGATGCTGACTGTGATGTTGTTCTTTGCGTGCCATTTGTTGATGTTCCTGCTGCTGTTGAGGCTGCAAAGGGCTCAAACATCAAAATCGGTGCAGAGAATGTTCACTTTAAGGACAGCGGTGCTTACACAGGTGAGGTTTCAGCAGATATGCTCCTTGAGCTTGGTGTTGAGTATGTAGTTATCGGTCACAGCGAGAGAAGACAGTATTTCGGTGAAACAGACCAGACTGTTAATCTTCGCACACTCAAGGCTCTTGAAAAGGGTCTTAAGCCAATCGTTTGCGTTGGTGAAACTCTTGAGCAGAGAGAGCTTGGCTATACAGAAACTCTCCTGAAGTATCAGACAAAAATGGCTCTTACAAATGTTACTGCTGACCAGCTTAAGAATGTTATTATTGCTTATGAGCCTGTATGGGCTATCGGTACAGGCGTAACAGCTACTGCTGATCAGGCTGACGAAGGTAACGGTTATGTTCGCCAGGCTATTGCTGAGGCTTATGGCGAGGATGCTGCTCAGGCTGTTACAATTCAGTACGGAGGCTCAATGAATGCCAAGAATGCTGATGAGCTTGTTTCAAAGGTTAATGTTGACGGCGGACTTATCGGCGGTGCTTCACTTAAGGCAGAGGACTTCTCAGTTATTGTTAAGGCTGCAAGCAAATAATAAATATCTAATATGGGTGGGATTTCCCACCCATTTGATTTGGAGGACATTAATATGAAAAAACCTGTAGTACTTTGTATTATGGATGGCTTCGGCAGAAATGACAGCGATTACGGCAATGCTGTTGCTGCTGCAAATAAAGTAAATCTTGACAGAATTATGGCTGAAAATCCATACACCTATATCGGAGCTTCGGGCTTGAATGTCGGTCTGCCTGACGGACAGATGGGAAACTCCGAAGTTGGTCACACAAATATCGGCGCCGGAAGAATTGTATATCAGGAGCTTACAAGAATTACAAAGTCAATTGAGGATGGCGACTTTTTTGAGAACGAGGCTTTAAGGGCTGCTGTTCAGAATGCAATTGATAATAATACATCACTTCACCTTATGGGTCTTATGAGCAATGGCGGCGTTCATTCTCACAATTCACATATCTGGGCAATTGTCGAGCTTGCTAAGAGGATGGGTCTTGAAAAGGTTTATCTTCACTGTATTATGGACGGACGTGACGTGCCGCCTACAAGCGGTAAGGATTTTGTTGCTGAGGCTGTTGAAAAGCTTAATGAAATCGGTGTCGGCAAGGTTGCTACTGTTGTGGGCAGATACTATGCTATGGACAGAGATAACAACTGGGACAGAGTTAAAAAGGCTTATGACGCTCTTGTTTTCGGCGAAGGTATTAAGGCTTCTGACCCTGTTAAAGCAATTGAGGAAAGCTACGAAAAGGTTGACGCAGACGGCAAAAATGTAACCGATGAGTTTATTGAGCCTACCGTATGTCTTGAAAACGAGGGCAGGATAGGTGCAAAGGACAGCGTTGTATTCTTCAATTTCCGCCCTGACAGAGCAAGAGAAATTACAAGAACCTTTGTTGATGATGCTTTTACAGGCTTTGATAGGGAACGCTTTGAGCTGACATATGTATGTATGACTCAGTATGATGCAACAATGCCTAATGTTCTTGTTGCATTCAGACCTCAGAGTCTTGAAAATACTCTCGGCGAGTATCTTGCAAAGAACAATATGACTCAGCTCAGAATTGCTGAAACGGAGAAATATGCTCACGTAACATTTTTCTTCAACGGCGGTGTTGAGGCTGTTAATGAAGGCGAGGACAGAATTTTAATCCCTTCACCTAAGGTTGCTACCTATGACCTTAAACCTGAAATGAGTGCATATGAGGTTTCTGAAAAGCTTGACGAAGCAGTGCTTTCAGGCAAATACGATGTAGTTATCGTTAACTTTGCTAACTGTGATATGGTTGGTCATACAGGAATTTTTGATGCGGCAGTTGCTGCTGTTGAGGCTGTTGACAAGTGTGTCGGCTCGCTTTATGATGCAGTTGTTAAAATGGGCGGCTGCCTGTTTATTACTGCTGACCACGGTAATGCCGATATGATGAAGGAGCCTGACGGCTCACCATTTACTGCTCACACAACAAATCCTGTTCCGTTTGTAGCTGCAAACTGCGGCGATGGCACAGAGCTTCGTGAGGGCGGCAGGCTCTGCGATATTGCACCGACTATGCTTAAAATGCTCGCACTTCCTCAGCCTGAGGAAATGACAGGTGAATCGCTTATAAAATAATGATTTAATAAAAAAGATAGGACTGATAGAAATATCAGTCCTCAGCTTATTTAAGGGTGTTAAGCAGTAGACAAATGTATAATGTTTTGTGAAAATTTAATAATTATTTAATAATGTACTTGAAATTTATTGGATGATTTGTTATAATAGACTAAAGACTATTTAATATTTTATAAAGGAGAAATGATATGAAAAAAATATTATCAATTGTTATGTCATTGGTAATGCTGATGAGCATAGCAGCAGGTGCTGAATTTTCAGCAAAGGCAGAATCATATGAGGAAATCAGATTAGGTCAGACAAAGACGGTTGTTGTTAATGACCCTACAAGTTCTGATGATATGATTATGTTTATGTATATGGCTACAAAAACCGGTAAGCACTATTTCTATTCAACAGGCAGCATTGATACATTTGGTGTAGCCGCAACAGCTGATGCTGTAGATGTGAACGATGCCATTATGGAAGATGACAACTACAAGAATGGTAATTTCTGTATTGAGATGAATCTTACCAAAAGAGATATAGTTGTTTTCACGGCATATGCACATGAAAGAGGCTCATTTAAGGTTACACTAAGCGACAAAGCACCATCAGGATATACACCTTGTTCTCACAGTTATAAGACTCAGAATCAGATTAAGGCAACCTTTACTGATGATGGTTACACAGGTGAAAAAACCTGCACAAAGTGCAGCAAGATGCATCCCGGCTCAGAGGTTGCTTATGTAAAAACAGCAAAGCTCAGCACTAACAGCCTCACATATAACGGCAAGGCACAGAAGCCGAGCGTTATCGTTAAGGACAGTGAAGGCAAAACCCTCAAGCTCAACACAGATTACACTGTAACCTACTCAAACGCAAACTCAACTGCTGTGGGCAAGTATACAGCAACAATTACCTTAAAAGGTAATTACAAGGGCACAAAAACAATCGGTTACAAAATCAATGCGGCTGCTCCGAAAACCGTAAAGCTCAGCAAGACCTCTTTTGTATATAACGGAAAGGTTCAGAAACCAAGCGTTATAGCTAAAGACAGTGCAGGCAATAATTTAGTGCTTAATAAGGACTACACTGTAACCTACTCAAACGCAGATTCAAAGAATGTAAACAAGTACACTGTTACAATTAAATTCAAGGGTAATTACACAGGCACAAAAACAATCGGCTACTGCATTAATCCAAAGGGAACAGAGTTTGTTCCAAGCAGCCAGGGCGGCTTTAAGGCAATAAAGAACGGCTTTACTCTCAAATGGAATAAGCAGTCAAGTCAGGTAACAGGTTACCAGATTCAGTATTCTACAAGAAGTGACTTTTCAAATGCTGCTTCTGTTTCTGTAGTGGGAGCAAATAACGTAAGCAAAACAATCACCGGCAGAGCAGGAAATACAAGATATTATGTACGTGTTCGTACCTTCAGCAAGGTAGACGGCAAGACTTTCTTCTCTGCTTGGAACAGCGGTACAAAATCTGTTGTTACATTAAAATAATTTATACAGAGGGACCGATAGTATTATCGGTCCTTATGTTATTTTATCATATTTTTATTGCTTATTTCATATAATAATTAGGTAAAATTACAAAACCTATGCACTAAATGTATAAAAATGCATAAAAAGTTGACAAAAAATGCTTATATTGATATAATCACACTAAAGTGTTAAAGACGGCACTTAAAACAGGAGTTATATACATTAATTATGTATATAAAATCCTGTTTCTGTTATTATAAATTATTTAAGGGAGGAAATCATTGTGACTTATTCACAGAAAGTTTTACATGATTTAAAAATCAAAAATCCTAATGAGCCTGAGTTTATTCAGGCTGCAGAAGAGGTACTTGAATCTTTAGCTCCTGTAGTTGATAATGATCCAAGATACCAGAAGACAGGTCTGCTTGAAAGACTTGTTGAGCCTGAAAGACAGGTTATGTTCCGTATTCCTTGGGTTGATGATAACGGCGAGGTACATGTTAACCGTGGCTATCGTGTACAGTTTAACTCTGCTATCGGTCCTTTTAAGGGCGGCTTAAGACTTCATCCGAGTGTTAATCTCAGTATTATTAAGTTCCTTGGATTTGAGCAGATTTTCAAAAACAGTCTTACAGGTCTGCCAATTGGCGGCGCAAAGGGCGGCTCTGACTTTGACCCCAAGGGTAAGAGTGATATGGAAATTATGCGTTTCTGTCAGGCATTTATGAACGAGCTTTATAAGTATATCGGTGCTGATGAGGATGTACCGGCAGGTGATATCGGTACAGGTGCACGCGAGGTAGGTTACCTTTATGGTCAGTATAAAAAGCTGACAAACCGTTCAGAGGGCTGTCTTACAGGTAAGGGCATCAGCTTCGGCGGCTCACTTGCAAGAACAGAGGCTACAGGCTATGGTCTTGTTTATATTACGGAAGAGCTTCTTAAGGATCACGGCAAGAATCTTAACGGTGCAAGAGTAGCAGTGTCAGGCTCAGGTAACGTTGCTATTTATGCTATGGAAAAGGCTGCTCAGCTTGGTGCAAAGGTTATTTCATGCTCAGATTCAGCAGGTTATATTATTGATGAAAACGGTATTGATGTTGAGGCTGTTAAGCAGATTAAAGAGGTTGAAAGAAAGAGAATTAAGAGCTATCTTGACATTCACCCTGAAGCAACCTATGGTGAGGGTTCAATCTGGGACAATGTAGAGTGCGAGGTTGGTCTTCCTTGTGCAACTCAGAATGAAATTCATAAGGAACAGGCAATCAGACTTGCAGAAACAGGCTGCTATGCAGTTTGTGAGGGTGCTAATATGCCTACTGACACTGAGGCTACTCAGGTATTCCTTGACAGAAATGTTCTGTTCATTCCGGGCAAGGCTTCCAATGCAGGCGGCGTTGCTACATCTGCTCTTGAAATGGGTCAGAACTCAATCCGTTCAAGCTGGACCTTTGACGAGGTTGATGCAAAACTGAAGGGTATTATGATTAACATTTATTATCATATGAAAGATGCATGTGAGCAGTTTGACGCTAAGGACAATTTCGTTGTCGGTGCTAATATTGCAGGCTTTATGAAGGTTGCAGATGCTATGATGGCACAGGGCATTGTATAAAATAACATATAAAATCATAACCCCTTGCAGTTGAAAAGCTGTAAGGGGTTATATAATGAAAAAAGACCGTTTCTATCCGGTCTTTTTTAAATATGCTGTTGTATTAGCTATCTTAGAATTGCAAAGCCGAGGTCGATTGCGCCGCCCAATACTTTGCTTGTTTTGTGCATACCGAGTGTTTCGGCAAACCATAATAAAATAAGCGCAACAAGTATTGCGATGATAAGTGTTTTTTCTGTCATAACCATACCTCCCTTGTCTAACAATATTATATACTATTTTCCAAATAAATCAAGTAATTTTATATAAAATGACAGAAATAAAAAAATTATAATTTATCGTTGAAATCCAATGTGATATGTTTTATAATACTAATAATCTATTTTAAAATGGGGGAATTTGTGGTGAGTCCGATTTTAATGTTGGTCGCTGACAGAAGTCCGTTGTTTACAACGACAGTTGTTGTATCGGGAATTTTGATAGTTGTCGGCGTTTTATTCTTATTAATAGGTGTGTTCCAGCTTTTTGGAATTATTGTTCCTAAGATTAATCAGAAAACAACTGAGATGGAAGAAAAGAGTGCTGCACGCAAGGCTGCAAGAAAAGCAAAAAAGGCGGCAAAGCTTGCTGAAAAAAACGGCGAAGCTGAGGCAGTTGCAGTTGAAAAGCCTGTAACACAAGCTGAACAGCCGACTGTGCCGCAGCCTGTTATTGAACAGGGTATCAGCGGTGAGGTTGTAGCTGCTATCACTGCGGCAATTGTTGCAAGTGAGGGAACAGGTGTTACAGTTCGCTCAATTAAAAAGAAAAAGGTCAGCGGCAGAAATCCCTGGGCACAGGCTGCCAATATTGATAATACAAGACCATTTTAGAGGAGGAGATAAATAATGGAAATACTTCAGGGCATTTGGGAAGTAATCGTTAGTATCTTCTCAAATTCAGGCTATGCATATTTCTTTTCGGCTGACGGCTGGAAGAATTTAGTAATGATAATTGTTGCCTTTGTGTTCCTTTATCTTGGAATCAAAAAAGGCTTTGAACCGCTTCTGATGATACCTATTGCATTCGGTATGCTTCTTGCCAATATACCGGAGGCTAACCTTGCAGTTCAGTATCATGATCTTGACGGTTTCAGGGATTTGCTTGCAGGAAGAGGGGAGTTTGTCGGGGCTACACCGGGTTTAATGGATTTCCTTTACTTTGGTGTTAAAGCCGGTATTTATCCTCCGCTTATCTTCCTTGGCATCGGTGCTATGACTGACTTCACACCGCTTATTGCTAATCCGAAAAGCTTTATTTTAGGTGCTGCGGCACAGTTTGGTATTTTCTTTACCTATGTAGGTGCTATTATGCTCGGCTTTGCTCCGAATGAAGCCGGCTCAATTGCGATTATCGGCGGTGCAGACGGACCGACAGCGATATTTGTAACGTCTATGCTTGCACCGGGACTTCTTGGTACAATTGCGGTAGCGGCATACTCATATATGGCGCTTGTTCCTGTAATTCAGCCTCCGATTATGAGAGCACTGACAACCAAAAAGGAACGTTCAGTTGTAATGGGCAATCTTCGTCCTGTTTCAAAGATGGAGAAGATTTTGTTCCCGATTGCAGTTACTGTTGTGGTTTCACTGTTATTGCCTGATGCTGCATCACTTGTTGGTATGCTTATGCTTGGTAACCTGCTTAAGGAAAGCGGAAGAACAGAGCGTATCGCAAAGGCTGCTCAGAATGAGTTAATGAATATTATAACAATTATGCTTGGTGTATCTGTTGGTGCAACAACCTCGGCACAGAGCTTTCTGAAGTTTGATACAATAAAGATTATACTTTTAGGTCTTGCTGCATTTTGTCTTGGTACTGCCTGCGGTGTACTGTTCGGCAAGCTTATGTATGTATTCTCAAAGGGCAAGGTTAATCCGCTTATCGGTGCGGCAGGTGTGTCTGCTGTTCCTATGGCAGCCCGTGTTGCACAGAAGGAAGGACAGAGAGAAAATCCGTCAAACTTTCTGCTTATGCACGCTATGGGTCCGAATGTATCAGGCGTTATCGGCTCGGCGGTTGCAGCAGGTATCCTTCTTACTCTTTTAAGATAATAATATAGATACAAATTAATTAGGGTGGCTTGTGGGTCACCCTGATTTTTTACAGGAGAGAAAATTATGCCACTTAATGAAATGCAGCAAAAGGCTGTTAATACTACTGAAGGACCGCTGCTTATTTTAGCAGGCGCAGGCTCGGGAAAAACAACAGTGCTTGTTAACAGAGTTCAGCATATTATTGAAAGCGGACTTGCCATGCCGTGGCAGGTGCTTGCCATTACCTTTACAAACAAGGCGGCAGGGGAGCTTAAGGAAAGACTTGTTAAAGCTATCGGTGAGGAAGCCAACAGCATCTGGGCATATACATTTCATAGCTGCTGCGCAAGGATTTTACGCCGCTTTGGTGAGTATTTAGGCTTTACAAATCATTTTACAATATATGATACCGACGATCAGAAAAGAGTAATGAAGCAGTGCCAGAAGCAGCTCGGTATTGAGGACAAGTTCCTTAATCACAAATCAATACTCGGTGAAATCAGCAGGGCTAAGGACAGTCTTATTGACCCTGATGAATATAAGGCATCAACTGTAAACGATTTCCGCAAGGCTAAAATTGCACAGTGCTATGAACTTTATCAGAGCGAACTGAAAAAAAGCGACGCTATGGATTTTGACGATATAATTTATTATACCGTTAAGCTTCTGAAGGAAAATGATGAGGTCAGAGAGCTTTATCAGAATCAGTTTAAATATGTTATGGTTGATGAGTATCAGGATACCAACCATGCTCAGTATGTGCTGACATCGCTCCTTGCAGATAAATATAAGAATATATGTGTTGTAGGTGATGATGATCAGAGTATTTATCGTTTCCGCGGTGCTACAATCGAAAATATTCTGTCATTTGAGCAGCATTATAAGGGTGCTGTTGTTATCAGATTAGAGGAAAATTACCGTTCAACACAAAACATTCTTGACGCGGCAAATGCCGTTATTTCAAATAATAAAAACCGTAAGGGCAAAACGCTGTTTACACGTTCAGGCGAGGGAGCTAAAATTGTATTTAACACGGCTATGAACGAGAGTGATGAGTCATCGTTCATAATTGATGAGATACTTAAAAATGTCAGAAACGGCAGAAAACTCAGTGACCACGCCATTCTTTACAGAATGAATGCTCAGTCGAGAAATCTTGAAATTATGCTTACAAAAAGCGGTATTTCTCACAGAATTATCGGCGGTCACCGTTTCTTTGACAGAAAGGAAATAAAGGACATTATTTCCTATATGGCGGTTATTAATAATCCTGCTGATAATGTAAGATTACAGCGTATTATAAATGTTCCCAAGCGACAGATTGGTGACACTATGTTCGGCAATGTTATGGAGATTGCCGCAGGTCTCAGTCTGTCAGCATTTGAGGTTTGTCAGCGTGCAGACGAGTTTCAGAAAACCTCACGCAGTGCCTCAAAGCTTATGGGCTTTACGGCTATGATAGAGCATTTTCAGAAATGTCTTGAGGATAAAATGCCCCTCCCAGACCTTTTGCAGGAGGTACTTGAAACAACAAAATATATGGATTACCTCAATGAAGACCCTGAAACCTTTGAGGACAGAGCGAATAACATCAAGGAGCTTTCCTCAATGTTCATTAAGTATCAGGAGGAGAGCGAGGAGCCTGATTTGTCAGCCTTTTTAGAGGATGTTGCACTTATCAGCGACATTGACTCATACAATGAGGACGAGGATTCTGTTGTGCTTATGACACTCCATTCTGCAAAGGGACTTGAATTTCCTGTCGTTTTCATTCCGGGTATGGAGGAAGGAATTTTCCCCGGTGCTCAGTGTATGTTCAGTGAAGAGGAGCTTGAGGAGGAGCGTCGCCTTGCATATGTGGGTATAACACGTGCAAAGGAAAAGCTCTATCTTGTAAACGCTCAGCAGCGTATGCTCTATGGTACTACTAACCGCAATATGGCATCACGCTTCCTGCGTGAAATTCCTATGGCGGTTACTGAGGATGTTTCTACGAAAACATACAGAGCGCCTGCCGCAAGCAGTAAGATTACTCACACCGCATCTTCAAGTATAGGTGCACGCAAATTCGGTCAGGCGGGCAATTCAGCGTCAAAACCGACTGCCGATTATAAGGTTGGTGACACTGTTTTACATAAGTCATTCGGCACAGGTACTATCTTATCACTTCAGCCTATGGGCGGCGATATTCTTATGGAAATTGCTTTTGATAAAGCAGGTACTAAAAAGATGATGGCAAATTTTGCGCGTCTTGAGAAAAAGTAAATATATGTGATTATAAAAAATAAACAATCAGTTTTTTACTGATTGCTTCAGACTGTCGATAAAGTGGGCTGAACCACGCAAAAAAATAATTTAACAATATGCTTATCGTAGGGGCGGATATTATCCGCCCGACATTATATTACTGCATCAGCATATGGAAAAATGGCTTAAACATTGAGTTTAAGCCATTTTTGCGTTTTCCGTCTTTTGCTCGGAAACGGTACCATTGTACAGCAATCCTCACAAAATACGAAATTCAGTTCCATTTCTCAACAGTCCCCAGCGTGTAGAAATCTAAAAATTGACTTTTTCTTAGGCTTTTTGTGCAGTCCTGCATTTTAATTTATCAACTGTTTTTCCTATCAGCCTTGAAATAAAGCCGACAAGCAATGCTGCAACAATTGTACCTTCTCTTACCCCTGCAAGCTTTTTCATAAATATAAATGAAAGTGCAGCGGCAATAATGGTCATTGACACATCAAAAATCACTTTTGTAATCCCAAATTCAGTGCTGAACTTCAACACAACAGCACGCACAAAGGCTTCTCCGGGCAGCATTACAACATCTGCAAGAACCTCTAAATATACACCGATACCGAGTATTATACAGCCAAGAAGGAGATAAAGTATTTTTGTTATATATGATACAGGATTTACAAAATTAAGTATAATCATACTTAAATCTATGAAATATCCGAATGCGATTGACACGGGTATTTGCAGAACGTGCTCAAGCCTGAAATCCTTTTTCAATATAATTAATTGCAGCAAAATCAGCAGAATACTGAATATTATTGTGAATTGCCCGAGTGTAAGCGGAAAATGCAGACTCAGAACATATGGGATTGATGAAATAGGCGATGTACCTAAATCCGCTTTTGTAACCATACTTACACCAAGAGAATTGACGAATAAACCTATAATAAAAATTAAATAGCGTTTCAGCTTTTCAGTTTTATTCAATATTATTTTCCTCCCTTTTATCAATCAGATTTGCATTAACTCTTTCGAGGAAATTAATAAACTGAATTATTTCATTTTCAGAAAAGCCTGCAAGGGCGCTTTTTTCAATCAATGACAGATTATTTATCACCATTTCTCCGCTTTTTCTTCCCTTGTCGGTGAGATAAACGCATATGAATCTTTTATCACCGTTTTTGCTTTTTCTTTCTATAAGTCTGCTTTTTTCCATTCTTGACAGCAGACTTGTAAGTGTAGCCTGTTCAATAAGGCATGCTTCTGCAATATCCTTCTGAACAGCACCATTATTTTCAAAAAGATATTCAAGCACCTTTGGCTGACCTGATGTCAGCTTTTCGTCAGCAAGGCTTTCAAATACCATTTTGGTAAAAATTGTCTGATTTTCAAGCATCAGTTTATGATATGACATAGCAATTAATCCTTTCACTAATCAGTTAGAATTCTAACTGATTATATTACTTAGAATTCTAATTGTCAATAGCCTTTTGCAAAAGCAGAAGAGTTAATTTTGTTTATAAACTTGACACTATAATAATTATAGTATATAATAAAATGATTAGAAAATGCGATAAGGAGATTTTTATTATGGCAACAAAGCAATTTAAAATGACTGCAGAAGGTAAAGCAGAGCTTGAAAAAGAACTTGACTTTTTAAAAACCGAAGGCAGAATTGACATAGCAGAAAAACTTAAGGTTGCACGTTCATATGGTGACCTTTCAGAAAACAGTGAATATGATGAAGCAAAATCAGAGCAGGCTAAAATTGAGGCTCGTATCAGCGAGCTTGAATATCAGCTTGACAATGCTGTTATTATTGACTCAGTAAGCTCAGATACAGTAAGTATGGGCTCAAAGGTTACAGTTGTAAGAAAAAGTGATAATGTTGAGTCAACCTATGAAATCGTAGGCTTTGCTCAGTCAAATCCGGCAGAAGGTAAAATCAGCGACGAAAGCCCCGTCGGCAAGGCATTAATGGGTGCAAAGATGGGTGAAACAGTTGTTGTTGAAGCACCTATCGGTAACCTTGAGCTTGAAATCAAGTCAGTAGAATAATAAAAAAGAGGTAGTTTATATGGCAGGGAAGTTTGAAATCACCAAGTCAGGTGACGGTACTTTCACTTTTGAATTTTTAATTGACGGTAATTCAGTGGGCAAAAGCCCTGTTTTTGAAAAAGAGGATGAGTGCAAAAGGGGCGTTAAGGCTGTTAAGAAGAACAGCAGAATGAAAACACAGAACACCCTTGCAGGCGACGAGGAAAAAACAAATCCTAAATATCTTGTTGAGGCTGACGGCGATAAGGTTAAATATACACTGTTTTTGCAGAGCGGTGCGGCAGCACTCAGCGGCAGTGCTGACAGCGAGGCTGAGGTGCTTGATATTATTGAAAAAATCGGCAATAACGCAAACGCTGCACCTATGGCTGTGGCAGAGGTTGTTCTCAGTGAAAATGAGCAGAAGCAAATCAGAATTGATAAGCTGAGGGCTATGCAGGCTGCAGGCAATGACCCCTTTGAAATCACTCTTGCTGAGCAGACTCACCACAGTGATGAAATCAAAGCAAATTTTGATGAGCTTGAGGAAAAAGAGGTTATAATCGCAGGTCGTATTATGACATGGCGTGATATGGGCAAGGCTAATTTTATTGACGTTCAGGACAGAAACGGCAGAATACAGGCTTATGTTCGTATGAATGATGTCGGCGAGGACAAGTTTAAGGAGTTCAAAAGCTGGGACCTCGGTGATATTGTTGAGGTCAAGGGCTTTGTGTTCAAAACAAGAACAGGCGAAATTTCCGTTCACGCACAGGAAATCAGACTTATTTCAAAGTCACTTCTTCCGCTGCCTGAAAAATTCCACGGCTTGACAGATACAGATACACGTTACAGAAAGCGTTATCTTGATATGATTATGAATCCTGATGTTAAGGATACCTTCATCAAGCGTTCAAAAATCATTTCATCAATCAGGTCTTATCTTGATAATCTCGGATTTATCGAGGTTGAAACGCCGATGCTTAATGTTATAGCAGGCGGTGCTGCTGCAAGACCGTTTATTACTCACCATAATACTCTTGATATGGATATGTACCTTCGCATTGCAACAGAGCTTTATCTTAAAAGACTGATTGTCGGCGGTATGGAGCGTGTTTATGAAATCGGTCGTAATTTCAGAAATGAGGGTATGGATGTAAGACATAATCCTGAATTTACCTGCATTGAGCTTTATCAGGCATTTACCGATTATCACGGTATGATGGATATTGCAGAAAATATCATCCGTAACGCTGCAAGCGAGGTTTGCGACAGCCTGCACATTGTTTTCAACGGTACTGAAATTGACCTTGAAACTCCTTTTGCAAGAATGACAATGGTTGAGGCTGTTGAAAAGTTCAGCGGTGTTAACTTTGCAGATTTTATGAGCGATAATGAAAAGGCAATCGAAATCGCAAAGGAAAAGGGTATTGAAATTGAAAACGGCAAGGCAACATGGGGTGACATTCTCAATTCCTTCTTTGAGGAATTTGTTGAAGCAAATCTTATTCAGCCGACATTTATTATGGATTATCCTGTTGAAATTTCTCCGCTTACCAAGAGAAAGCCTGACTGCCCTGTTCTTACAGAGCGTTTTGAGCTGTTTATTCTCGGCGGTGAATACGGCAATGCTTATTCAGAGCTTAATGACCCTATTGATCAGATGTCACGCTTTGAGGCACAGATGAAGCTGAGGGAGGCAGGCGACGACGAGGCCAATATGATTGACCACGATTTTGTTACTGCTCTTGAATACGGTATGCCTCCGACAGGCGGTCTGGGTATCGGCATTGACAGACTTGTTATGCTGCTTACAAACAGCTATTCAATCCGCGATGTTTTATTGTTCCCGACAATGAAGCCGCTGGGATGAAAAATCAGTAATTAAAGCTTTGTCCGTATTTTTATGATACGGGCAAATATTTTGAATGCGCTTATATCTGATGTAGAGGAATGTTTATGAGAAAATTCAAAACTAAGCTGCCGGTTATAATATTGGTGTTTGTTATGATTTGCCAAATTGGTCTGGTGTCATATTTCGGAGTACAGAGAGCTGAAATTAAAGGTACTCATATAGATGAAATGTATTCTTATTTATTGGCAAACAGCTACGACGGAAGCAAAATCAGCACAATAGATTCTTACTGGGATCAATGGATTGACGGAAATGCCTTAATGGAAACGATTACCGTTCAGAAGGGTGAAGGGTTTTCGTATGATAAGGTTTACTACAACAATTCTTTCGATTGTCATCCTCCGCTGTTTTATGCATTGCTGCATACAGTATGTTCAGTGTTCACGGATCAATATACAATCTGGTTCGGAATAGCATTAAATATGTTTTTAATGCTGATTGCCGATATTTTAATATACCTTTTGTCAAAAGAATTTATCAATAATAAAACGGCGGCAGTATTACCTGTAATATTATGGGGCATTTCTTTAGCGTGTATGAACACTGTTTTGTTTATCAGAATGTATATGCTGCTGGCAGTGTGCTCGATAGGCTTTTTATATATGACCGTACGAAGTCTGAAAAACGGCTTTAATTTAAAACGCTGCTTTTTCCTTTTTACATTTTCTTTATTAGGTGTATTTACACATTATTACTTTATTTTGTTCGCCTTCTTTGTAACCTTATCTTACTGTCTGTATAAATTCTTCAAAAAGAATTTCAGGGAAGGACTGCTGTTCGGCTCAACAGTAGCCTTATCGGTAGTGCTTTTGCTGATAATATATCCGTGTGCAATTGAACAGGCAACGGGCTCAAGTACAAATAATGTTGGTAATGAGGTATCACGTTCCATATTTAATTTCTCTGCTCTTCCGAAAAAGATTATTGATTTTATTTCATGGCTTGCAAAATCACTCTTCAACAATAAATATATATTTGCAGTAATATGCGTGCTTGCTGTTTTATTAGTGGCTGCAATGCTGATTGGAGCTAAAATCAGGCACAAAAAAATCGAATTGGATAATGAATTTAAATTAGTAATTTCCTTGATTGCTGTAACAATGGTTACAATAGTTGTTTCTCTTCATATTGCAGGAGGTTATGCTTCGGAAAGATATATTTATAATCTTTATCCTGTTTTGGCGGTATTGTTTGTTTCACTCATTTATAAAATTATTGAGAATTTGGATAATAAAAAATTTGCATTGATTGTTTTAAGCTTAATTGTGCTGCTCAATGCAGGGTTTTATGCCGTAAATCCAAGCTGCCGATATATGTATACCGCCGAGAAAACGGAGGTTGAAACATTACTTAATGCAAATGCCGAAAACTGCATAGTAATAAACGCCAAATCAAAGGAAGACGGAAAAGCTCACCAGATGATACCTACTGCGAATGCAGTAAGGTTTAATAATTTTGAAAAGGTGTATTTGACAACGGTTGACGGCGTAAAGGATATTGACAGCATTTTGTCAGGTGTAGATTATACAAAGGGTGTTGTTGTTTATCTGGCAACAGACAAGTACTGGGCAAACGGATACGAACCGGATGAAGTTTTTTCAGAGTTGTTTGAACATACGGACAAGTTCAGCAATTATCAGTATATTGAAAATCTGGAGTTCGGAAAAGTTTATTTGCTGACGGAATAGGCGGTGTTAAAAATGAGTGACGGTAATTTAGCTTTGAGCTTGGTTGTTCCTTGCTACAATGAAGAAGAAAATGTTGAATTGTTTTTTGATGAGGTAAATAAGGCTTTTGCAGGAAAAGTAAAGGATTATGAATTTGTCTTTATAGATGATGGCAGTAAGGATAAAACTTATGATTGCTTAAAGAAGATATTTGAAAAACATAAACAGAATAATAACATTCAGATAATATCTTTCAGCAGGAATTTCGGAAAAGAATCAGCTATGTATGCAGGTCTGACAAAATCAAAAGGGGACAAGGTTTGTATTATTGATGCTGATTTGCAGCAAAAGCCCGAAGTTGTTTTGCAGATGCTTGATGTTATGGAAAGCAATGAGCATATTGATTGCGTGGCAGCATATCAGGAGAAAAGAAAAGAAGGAAAGCTTATTTCCAAATTCAAGTCCTTGTTTTATAAAATAATCAATAAAATGACTGAGATTGATTTTGTTAACGGTGCAAGTGATTTCCGTCTGATGAAGAGAAATATGGTTGACGCTGTATTGAAAATGACAGAATACCACAGGTTTTCAAAAGGTCTGTTCGCCTGGGTTGGGTTTAATACGGAGTATATTCCCTATGAAGCTGCTGACAGAGAAAACGGTAAATCAAAGTGGAATTTTAAGAGCCTGCTGAAATATGCGATTGAAGGTATTATAGCTTTTTCAACTGCTCCGCTGAAAGTATCAACATTTTCAGGCTCATTGTTTTCTGCAATGGCAATAATTTATATGATATTTGTTATTATCAAAAAGCTTGTGTCAGGAATTGATGTGCCCGGATATACAACCATAGTTGTTTTAGTACTGTTTTTAGGCGGGGTTCAATTAATCAGCATCGGATTAATCGGCGAATATTTATCAAAAATGTATATTCAGGTGAAAAACAGACCTGTGTATCTGATAAAAGAACACATGGATACCCAAATAAAAGATAATTAAATTATAATAAAAATCCTTTCCTGATATGACGGAAAGGATTTTTTATGCTTCAAGACCTTTTTTGTAAGCTGTAAAGTACTGATAGTTATCATTCCAATACGTATATTGGCAATTGCTTTTCAGATTTTCGACTGAATAAATGCTTTTTATGTAATCTCCTATATATTCTGTTATTGCTTTCGCTCCGTTATAGTTCATATGACTGCCGTTATCACGAAAGCACTGTTCAGGGTCAAGACCGATTTCTCGATAAAGAAGATTAAAATCTATAAAATTAAGTCCTCTGCTGTATGCATATGAAGCTGCCGCATTATGTCTTTCATAATTCCATGATGATATTGACGGAATTGCAGTAATCAGAATTTCGGCGCTGTTGTTGCGGCACAGATTTATAAGATTATCCATCTGATTTTTATTAATCTGCGATATTTCCTCAGCAGCATCCGTTTTGTGCATATAATCAACAGCTTCTATTCTGCATATTTTACTGCTGTATCTGTAACCGTGTGTGTTAAAAACTCGGTTTTTATCATTGCTTTTCAGCAGAGAATAAATACTTTCGATATCCTGCTTCAGAAAGGCAGGCTGCACTCTTGAAAGAAAATCCTTTATTCTTTGTGATTTTTCACGGTAATTTCTGACGCGGGGGTTATGGTTAAAGAGCATATCACAGTCTATAATAACAAGCCTTGGCTTTTGCCTGCTGAAAAGCTTCTGCATTAAATTTAAGGATTCGTCAATTGTCTGGCGGGCACTTGCACAGATGGTGCTTGTATAACCGTATTCATTCCATAAATCGTTGGGTGAAAAGCCCGAGTAAAGATTGCTGTTGCCTACAAGGGCAATCTGTATGCTGTTTTCCTCTTCCGTAACAAGCGAATATGCTTTTTTAAAATCTGATTTTATATCCTTGATTATTCCGTACAGTGCGGCGGATGTGATGTTGCTGAATATCAGGAGGAATGATAAAACAGCAGAAATGATTTTTATCGGCAGTTTGTTTTTTGTATGCATATCTTTCATACCCTCCTTTGCTTATTGTAAAAATTATACTTTTGTGAGGTGAAAAACAGATAAATAAAAAATAAAGATTTTCTTAAAAATGGAAATATGCAATCATTTCAGACATCAACATCGACAAAGAGGTCAATTTTTATTCAATTTGCTTGATTTTAGGCTGCTTTTGTGATACGATAACAAATGAAGTTTTTAACGGCGTAATTCGTCAGTTCAGCTTTAAGAATAAAAAAATTAATCTTCAGGAGATATGATATAATGAGATCAGATTTAATTAAAGAGGGTCCGTCAAGAGCCCCTCACCGTTCTCTCTTACGAGCTCTCGGTATTGATGAACTCGAAATGAAAAGACCTTTTGTGGCAGTTGTTAACTCAAAGAGTGACTACATCCCCGGTCATATGCATCTTGATAAAATTGCTGAGCAGGTTAAGGCAGGTATCCGCAATGCAGGCGGTGTTCCGTTTGAGTTTAACACAATCGGCGTTTGTGACGGTATCGCAATGAACCACAGAGGTATGAAATACTCACTTTGCTCAAGAGAGCTTATTGCAGACAGCATTGAGGTTATGCTTACTGCTCATCCGCTTGATGCTGTTGTGTTTATTCCTAACTGTGATAAGATTGTTCCCGGTATGCTTCTTGCAGCCTGCAGACTGAATCTTCCGTGTATTTTTATCAGTGGCGGTCCTATGCTTCCCGGCAAGAGCACTGAAACTGAAAATCGCATCGGTCTTTCAGAGCAGTTTGAATATGTCGGAGCAAATGCAGTCGGTAAAATGAGCCTTGAAAATCTTGAGTCCTGTGCGTTCACCGCTTGTCCTACCTGCGGTTCATGCTCGGGTATGTATACAGCTAACTCAATGAACTGTCTGACTGAAACTATCGGTATGTCACTTCCCGGCTCAGGCACAATCCCTGCCGTTATGAGCGCAAGATTAAGGCTTGCAAAAATGGCAGGTGAAAGAGTTATGGACCTGCTTAAAGAGGACATCAAGCCAAGCGATATAATTACTGAAAAGGCAATCGAGAATGCTATGAGAACTGATATGGCAATCGGCTGCTCAACAAATACAATACTTCATTTAACTGCCATTGCACACGCAGCAGGTCACGATATTGACCTTGATGACCTTGATGCATACGGCAGAAAAACTCCTCAGATTTGCAAGCTTAATCCTGCATCATCTGTATTTATTACAGACCTTAATGATGTGGGCGGTATTCAGGCTGTTATGAAGGAGCTTGCAAAGGGCGGTATGATTAATACCGATGCCCTCACCGTTAACGGAACAGTTGCCGACAGAATTGAAAAGGCAATGGACGCAGACGGTGATATTATCAGAAAGCTTGACAATCCTTTCTCAGCAGACGGCGGAATTGCTGTTCTTAAGGGTAATCTTGCTGAGGATGGTGCTGTTGTTAAGAAGGGTGCAGTTGCTCCTGAAATGATGCAGCACAAGGGTCCTGCAAAGTGCTATAACAGTGAGGAAGAGGCAATTGCAGCTATTAACGGCGGCAAGGTTGTTGCAGGTGATGTAGTTGTTATCAGATATGAGGGACCAAAGGGCGGACCTGGTATGAGAGAAATGCTTTCACCGACATCTGCTATCATCGGTATGGGTCTTGGCTCATCAGTTGCTCTTCTTACTGACGGACGTTTTTCAGGTGCAACAAGAGGTGCTTCAATCGGTCACGTCAGCCCTGAGGCTGCAATGGGCGGAACTATTGCACTTGTTGAGGATGGCGACGAGATTGAAATTGATATTCCTGCAAGAGTGCTCAGAGTTAATGTCAGCGATGAGGTTCTGGCTGAAAGAAAATCAAGGTGGACTCCTCCTGTTCAGGAGCTTACAGGCTATTTAAAGAGATATGCACAGCACGTTACAAGCGGTGCCAAGGGTGCTGTTTTTGAGGATTAATAATGAACGGCAGTAAAAGAAATCGTCGCAGAAAGGCAGTTAATGAATATGCTTTAAAAACTGCTTCATATCTAATAATTATGTTGGCTGTTACCATTGCAGCGGTTTTTGTGCTGATAGATCCTGTTACAGAGCTTGTTCATAAGGTTGAAGCTTATGTTCCTATGGAGGTGCGTGATATAGTGCTTGATGACAGCACATTTGATGCCTCCGGCTCTGAAAGCGGCGATGCAGTAAAGTATGATTATGGCGAAAAAATAGGTGTAATCACAAGTGACAGCTTTGGCTTGAACAGCAGCATTTACTGCGGTGCCAACAGAGCCTCAATGGCTGAGGGCGTCGGCTTTCAGAAAAACAGCGGAATTATCGGCGGAAGTGATACAACTGTAATAGCAGGCTATATGGAGGGTGCTTTTTCTCCGCTTGAATATGCTGAAAACGGCGATGTGCTGAATATCAGCACATCATATGGGGATTTCACCTATAAAATAAGCAATGTGCAGTACTTAAAAGATACTGACAGCAGCTTTAATAAAAGCGGCAGTGCATTGGTGCTTTGCGCAATATGCTCTGATTTTTCACAGAACGTTGGTGAAAGACTTATTGTTTTTGCTGACAGAGCAGATGGGGAGGTGCAGTGATATGGCTTCTTCAAACGGCGAGTCAAGGCTTATAAAATCGCTGAGAACAATCCTTTCGTTTCTGCTTGCAATAGATATTGCTGTTGTGGGTATGGCTCTCTGCTTCAACACTAATTTTCTGAACAGCAATAAAATTGAAAAGTGTTTTACTGATTATTCCTATATTTCAGGAGTAAGGGATAATGTCATAAGCTTTGTTGACGATGCCTATCTGCGTAACGGTCTTAACAGTGAAAACGTTGGTGATATTATAAGTATCAGTGCGGTGAAAGATGTTGTTGAAGGCTATACAGGCTTTTATATCACGCAGAGGGTAGGCTTTGATGAGAATTTGTATGTCAAGTCAATAGCTTCAGTTTGCGATAGCCTCAGGCTTGATATAAATGATCAGATTAAGCTGGCAAATCTGAATGAAAACGCACAGGCTGTTGATAATCTTGTAAAAGTTATTTCTGATTATTTTATTGAAGAGGTTAATATACCCGGTATCAGTAAGCTTGAAACAGTGCTGAATATCGGTACTCCTGTTTCATATGGAGTGCTTGGGGGAAGTATATTTTTCTTTATTGCAATCGGACTGATATTGATTTTCCTTGGCGAAAAGGAATACAGATACCGCTCTGTAAGTGCAGTGAGCATAGGTTTTCTGACTGCGGGATTTTTTGAAATACTGCTTGCCTGTATTGTTTTAATAATTTCAAATCTAAAAAAATTTGATATATATCCAATCTATTTGTATGACAGCTTTATGCATTATTTTTACACCTGTGTTCTGGCAGTTATTGTTACAGGCTTGCTGCTGATAGTGATTTCACTTATGGTGTCAACACTGGCTTGGATAATTAGAAGTAAAATCAAAGGGTGAAAAATATGGATAATGATGTAGCAATTTCACTTAAAAATGTAAGTATGACCTTTAATCTGAATAAAGAAAAGGTTGATAATCTTAAGGAATATGTTATTAAATTCATAACACGCAAGCTGGAATTTAAAAAATTCTATGCTTTGCAGAATATTGATGTTGAGGTAAAAAAAGGCGATCATCTTGCTATTCTCGGTCTGAACGGTGCGGGAAAAAGCACTCTGCTGAAAACAATAGTAGGTGTGTACAAGCCTACAGAGGGCACTGTTGAAAAGTGCGGCGTAATTGCTCCGCTTCTTGAACTTGGTGCCGGTTTTGATCCCAACTATTCAGGTAAGGAAAATATTTATCTTTATGGTGCAATTTTAGGCTATGACCGAAATTATATTGATAAAAAGTATAAGGAAATCGTTGAGTTTTCCGAGCTCGGTCATTTTATTGATGTGCCTGTTAAAAATTACTCAAGCGGTATGAAGGCAAGGCTTGGATTTTCAATTGCAACAGCAGTTGAGCCTGATGTTCTTATTCTTGATGAGGTGCTTTCTGTCGGCGATGCCAAGTTCAGAAAAAAGAGCCTTGCAAAAGTCAAGTCAATGTTTGAGGACGGTGTTACTGTTTTGTTTGTATCTCATAACATTGAGCAGGTTAAATCTATTTGTAACAAAGCTATTCTGCTTGAAAAAGGCAAAATTATTGCAAGAGGCAGTATTGACGATGTAATTCCCGTGTATGAGGAAAAAACAAAGAAAAAATAATTTATTATTATAAATTGTACCTGAAAATCGGAACAGTTTTTAACTGTTCCGATTTTGTTATAATATGTATAACAAGCAACTGACAGTTGCTTGCTTAATACTTAACACTGTTGTATACTGTTTTTGAGGTGATAGATATGGAAACAAAGGAAATTATACTTGAACTGCGTAATAAAAACAAACTTACACAGGATGCTCTGGCAGAAAAAGTATTTGTTACAAGACAGGCGGTTTCTAAATGGGAATCAGGTGAAGCAATTCCGAATACCGAAACATTAAAATTGCTTTCAAAGCTGTTTGATGTTTCAATCAATACGCTTTTAGGCTCTCCTCGGCAATTGATTTGTCAATGCTGCGGTATGCCGCTTGATGACAGCACAATCAGCAAAGAGCCTGACGGAGCGTTTAATGAGGATTACTGCAAATGGTGTTATAATGATGGTGATTTTGCCTATAATGATATTGATGTGCTTATAAACTTCCTTACTGAGCATATGTCAAATGATAATTTCCCAAAAGAACAGGCAAAAGCTTATTTTGAGGAACAGATACCAAAACTGAATTATTGGGCGAAATCTGAAAAAATAGATTAATTATCAGAAAAACACAGCTATTCAGGCTGTGTTTTTTGTTTAAATAATCAAACTCGCAGAGCACAAAAAAACTCCAGGTCCGTAAGGACTTGGAGTTTTGTAAAAACAGATTATCTCTTTGAGAACTTCCCACCCTGCAAATAGCCCGATTTTACAGGGTTTCTTTTCGTTTTTGTTACTTGTGCGCTGCTTATGCAACAACTCGCATAACTATTTAATAAGTTGATTATGCCAATTCAAGTTATGTTTATTTTGTTTATCTATAAACAAATTCTCTGCCTGCTATAATATCATCAAGTGCATCCTGATGCTGTTTGCAAAATAATGGGGGAATATCATTCAATTCAAAAAACTTTAGCTCAATCGTTTCATCATTTTCTTTAATTATCTCACCGCCGATAATTTCGGCTTTAAACAAATGTACAATTGGCTGTGCCTTATCACCATTTGTGAATTCTGCAAAATACTTTGAATAAACACCATATAAAGAATTAACTTTAACATCCAGACCGCTTTCTTCTTTCACTTCTCTTACGGCAGTCTCTTCTACGGATTCTCCAAATTCTACCATACCGCCAAGGAATCCCCATTGATTACAGTCACAACGCTTTTGCAGAAGCAGTCTGCCTGCATTGTCAAAAATAATGCACCCTGCATAATTTAAAATCAATTCATCATGACTAAACTTTTTTCTGACTTTTTTAATATAATTATCCATTGTTTATTCGACCCCCTTTGAAAGTGGCTTGGATACCGGCTTCTTTATGTGAAATGTTACTTGCAGGTGTATTATTCCGAACGACTGAGAACTCTCTACATATTGTATTTCATTGCCAAATCATTAAGTTCGTCTATCAATTTCTGATTATTGATTCGTCGCGCTAAAGGCAAATAAATCTCAATTGTCTCTTTCACTTTTTTGGCTTTTTTGCTATCATCATCAATAAAATTTATTGTTCGCATATTGTGAAGTCTTTCCGCAAGTTTTATAACAATCGCTTCATCATTTTTCCTCTCTTCAAGTAGATTTACGATATTCCATACATTTGCAGGTAACTCTTTTTCAAGATTAATGTTATTACCTTTCGTTTTTACATCACAAAATAGTCCTGCCAAAACAGTATCACTCTCTGCTCCCAATTCTGCCAACAATATAGCAACATTTAATGGATGAGTAACATATTCTTCGCCGGAATATCTTCTTTTTCCTTCATATGCCTTACATGCTATCAAATAAACTTCATTTAAAATCCTGTCATTAATCTCAATGGCATTTTGAGCTACTGTATCTTTTAACAGTTCAAACAATTTTTCTTTAATCGTACCTACCTCAGTGGCTTTTAAAAATATCGGATTCATATAACTACCTCCTAAACAATCAAGTTGTGTTTTCATTGTTCTAAGAAGCGAGGGCGAAAAACCAAATTCTCTATTGAATGACTTGGAAAATGCACTATGCGACTTCCAACCATATTTCATAGCTACATCTATAAGACGCATACCTGAAAGAATATCATCACATGACCTGATAAGACGGCGTCTGCATATATATTCCATAACAGTCTGATTTGTATAAGACTTGAATAAACGAATAAAATAATACTCCGAATATCCCGCTACATCTGCTAACTGCTTTATACTCAAGTCATCTTCTAAATGCAATTCAATATATTGAAGAATTTGATTCATAACCATCACCTTCCAATTCCACGTGGTAGTTATACTATAAAACATATTCTGAGTATTCGCTGTTCCTAAATTGCCGAATTATGCATGCTACAGCCAATTCATACGATTTTACAGGGTTTCTTTTTATTTTTGTTACTTGTGTGCTACTTAAGCAACAAATCATATAACTATTCACTGCAACTGTTTAATTTCTTGCTTTATTTAGGAATATGAATCCAGTATCTATTGATTATACTGTTATCAGAATCCTTAACTTTATTTTCAAGAACTCCACCACAGTTTTGAATAACCCTGTTTGAACCTGTATTTGTTTCAAGAGCAACAAGTAATACGTTATATATTTTTAATGTTTTTGCCCCATCCATTCCAAATGTATATCTTTATATTGTTCAAAATATGCTAAATCAGGTTTAACCAAATGCAAGCTCATTGTAATACCTCGCCATCCTTTGTAAAAATCAGATGATTAAAAAATGCAATATTTTTATATTCGTCAATATTGCAAGCTTTCATTTCCAGTTCAAGCATATTGTTATACCACTCGGCTGTATATTTTATATCATCGTTTGTTGATAACGCAAAAAAGGTACGAATTCCATAAATGCTGCCCACATTTAAACCAAGACAGCTACAATAACGGATTAAATCCTCGTTACTGTATGTATCACGGCTGCCAAACATATTAGCTTCATTATCATTGTTTTTGCTCAGTAAGTCAAGTGCCGATTCCGGATTATCACCAAACACAGCATATGCAAAAATTCTGCCTGCAAGATTATGCTTTACGATTGATAGTTTGCCGTTTTGCTTTAAAACCCGCGTGAGTTCTTTTATAATCATTTCCCTGTCTGAAACATACTCCAAAACATTATGGCAAATAACCAAATCAAAGCTGTTACTCGGCATATCCTTTACTATTTCAATGCCGCCATTCATCAATGTAAACTCATTTTCTTTGATTCTTATATTAAGCATATCGCTGCTTGGCTCAACAGCAGTTACATTGTGATTTTTTGCGTAATGATTTGCTGTAACACAAAAGCCTGATCCAAAATCGAGAATGTTAAGCTGTTTATCATTTGGCAAATCCAGCTGATTGTATATCATATCGTAAAACATTCTGCCCCAAGGTTTTTCAACAAGACTTCTGTAATCTTTAATAGAATTTGGCATAATCTTAACCCTTTTCAATGTTATATATTCATTTTACAGTATCAAACTCTGTTTGTAAACAAAAAGAAACTTGCTGTTACTTAGATTTTTACGCTTTATAACAAATTTATTGAAAGTATTGATTTCTTTGTAAAAATTTGTTATTATACTTTCGACACACAGTTTTGTTAATTTGTGTACTGAAAGTTGGTGAGCTATGAGCAAAAAAGAAATTGCAAAAAATGCTATTGAAAAATCGGGTGGAATTATAAAAACTGCTGAACTTATTAATGCAGGACTTTCTAAATCCGATATTACAAATTTAGCCGAAAATTCTTTTATTGAAAGAATTAAGCACGGATATTACAGACTGTCTGAATCAAATATATCGGAAGAACAAATTCTCTCTACTCTTTTGCCTGAAGGAATTGTTTGTGTTCAATCTGCTCTGTTTCACTACGGTTACAGTGATTATACCCCGAGAGAATGGAGTATTGCTGTGTCGAGAACAATTTCACGAAGTAAGCTGAAAATTAATGAAGTACCTATAAAGGCTTACTATATTCAAAATGAACTGTTTGAAATTGGAAAAACAATATATGATTTTAACGGATTTAAGTTAAATATTTATGACCGTGAACGGACAATCTGCGATTGCTTTAAATACAAAAACCAGCTTGACAGCGAAATTTTCAATAAAGCAATTAACGCTTATATTACTGATAATAAGAAAAATTTGGCAAATCTATCAAAATATGCAAAACAGTTGAAAGTCTATAAAAAAGTAACTGAACTTATGGAGGTGCTGCTGAATGGCTGATATAGCATCATCAGTCCTTGCAAGACTGAAAAATAAGGCAAAAGAAAGTGGCAGAAGTTATCAGCTTTGCTTGCAGTTGTTTTGTCAGGAAGAATTTTTAAGACGATTAGAAAAATCAAGATATGCTGATAATTTTGTACTCAAAGGCGGACTGTTTATATATGCACTTACTGAATTTGAAAGCAGAGTAACAATGGATATTGACTTCTTGCTGCAAAGGCTTCCGAACACGCCTGAACAGCTACGACCAATTATTGAAGAAATAATTAACACTGAAACGGACAATGATTTTGTAACCTTTGAAATCAAGAGTATTGAGCCGATAGCTGTTGCTAAAAAGTACGCAGGTATAGGTGCATCTCTTGTAGCAAAAATCAAGAACACAAAAACACCGATAAATATTGATTTTGGTGTAGGTGATGTTATCGTACCGAAGCAAGAGAAAAGATCGATACCCACTCAGCTTGATGATTTTACAAGTCCGACAATCAATACATATTCGCTTGAAACCACCATTGCCGAAAAGCTTGATGCAATACTTGATTTAATGGAATTTTCAAGCAGAATGAAGGACTATTATGATATTTATTATCTCGCAACACATTTTGAATTTGACAGCGACACACTCGCCGAAGCAATGCGAAAAACCTTTGCAAACCGCAATCACTATTTCACAATAGAACAGTTCAATCAAGTCATCGCTTTTGGCGAAAATGAATCCATGCAAAAGAAATGGCGAGCCTTTGCGAAGAAGATAAATGTAGAAGAAGGCTTTAAAACGATACTTAAAACTATGGAAACATTTACCAAAGAATTTTATTTGGCATTATAATAATCGAGGTGTTCAATTATGGCTAAAAAGACAATTTCACAAGCGTTAAATCAGTATAATGAAAGTTATGCTACATCAAGAATTAATTCTGATGATTTTAAATTGTTTAATAATAATTTAGATAAATTCAATAATGAAATAAAAATAGCAGTTAAAAAAGATGAAAACGAAGAACATATAAAAAACATTATTAATGGTTTTCTAAAAAACACTTTTTATGCGGATGATGAGTATATAATTAATGCTAAAGACAATATTGATAGTGCCATCATTCGTAATGATAAATTATATGTAATTATTGAAGCAAAAAAGCCCAGCAACAAAAGTGAAATGTTAAAAGTGGATGATATAAATAGAAAAGCATTACACGAATTGATTTTTTATTATCTTGAGCAAAGCAGAACAACAAATGCAGATAAAATAAGAAGAGATAGTACTTGTGAAATTAGAAATCTTATTGCAACTAATGGCGTAGAGTGGTTTATTTTTGATGCTAATGATATTGATAAAATATGTGATGGCCATTTAGAAAGACAGTATTACAAATACAAAAACAATCAGCTTACATATTCAATGGATAATTCAAAATTTTATAATGAGATTAAAGAATATCTTAAAAAATCGAATTTGAAAAAGTTGAATTTTGTTCATTTTGATTTAACTAAGATTAAATATGCTAAAGACAAGCGGGAATTATTTAAAATACTTTCAGTTTCATATTTATTTAAAGAGACCGCAAAATTACAGGTGAAAGTGCATGCTCTCAATAGTAAATTCTATAAAGAATTATTATATATAATGGGTTTACAAGAAGAAAAAATTGACAATAAAACACTCATTACAATTAATCATAATGTTGTTAATACATTTGCTGAACAATTGTATAGAAAATTTAAGAGAGAAAAAGACATAGATAATGAAAATATAGTAATCGAAAAAACTTTTGAGTTAATAATAATATGGTTAAATAGACTTTTGTTTATAAAACTTTTTGAAGGTCAATTAATTTCATTTAATGAAAATAATAAAGAATATAAAATTCTCGATAATGATAAAATTAAATCTTTTGATGACTTGATGGACTTATTCTTTCAAGTTCTAGGGAAAAAGGATCGAGAAAATTCTGCATTATTTAACAAGTTTGAAAAAATACCATATCTTAATAGTTCACTATTTGAAAGGCAGCAAATTGAAATTAATGATTTTAATATAAAGGAAATTAGCAATTATAATGTTAAAATAAAAAATAATTCTGTTTTTGGTAAAAATGCTCCTGCAGAATTGCCATTGTTGCAATACACAATAGACTTTCTTAATAGTTATACGTTTTGTTCTGAATCAGAAGTAAATAGTTCATCAGAAAAAATTATTGATGCAGCTGTGCTCGGATTGATTTTTGAAAAAATCAATGGTTATAAAGATGGATCAATTTATACGCCTTCGGTTATTACTGAATATATAAATAAAGAAACTATTTCAAAAATTATTCTGCACAAAATTAATGATAGATTTAATTGGGCTTGCACAAATCTTGATGATATAAAGCTGATGATTGATGAAGAAAAATCAGTACAATCAAAGTTAAGTATAAGGAAAGAAATTAACTCTATTATAAATGCTATTACTATTTGTGATCCGGCTGTAGGTTCCGGCCATTTTTTAGTATCTGCATTAAATATTATTATTGCAATTAAATATGATTTAGGAGTTTTATTTTATCATAATTCAAATAACCGAATTGTTGATTATGATATTAGAGTTATTGATGATACTTTGACTATACTTGATGGTCAAGGAAACAATTTTGTATACGACAAAAATAATATAGAATCCCAGAAAATGCAAAAAACACTCTTTAATGAAAAAAGAACCATTATTGAAGAGTGTTTATTTGGCGTTGATTTAAATCCGAAAGCTGTATATATTTGTCAGCTTAGATTATGGATTGAATTATTAAAAAATGCATATTATGAAAATGGAGTAATGGAAACATTACCTAATATTGATATAAAATTAAAATCTGGAAATTCATTGATTTATAAAATGAATTTTGAAATTAATAAAAAAATTGGTAAAGATGACTTTCAAATTAATCAAAATCTTTTAAAAGAATATAAACGTCTTGTAAAAAATTATTTAAATACATCCGATAAAAGTATAAAAAGCGAAATAACAAAATCAATTGCAAAAATTAAATTTGATATCCATACCGAACAAGGAATTCAAATGGATTTATTTAACAGATATTCTGTCGATGAAAAATATATAAATATGTTTGATAATGCATTTGAATGGGCTATAGAATTCCCTGAGTTATTAGACGAAAAGGGAAACTTTTTAGGTTTTGATTGTATTATTGGAAATCCTCCTTATATACAACTTCAAACAATGCACGAACAATCAGATTATCTTCAAAAAATGAAATATGAAACATTTGCAAGAACTGGAGATATTTATTGCCTTTTTTATGAATTAGGGTTTAAATTATTAAAATCCAATGGAAAACTTACATATATAACATCAAATAAATGGATGCGTGCAGCTTATGGTCAAAAACTTCGTAATTTTTTTGCGAATAAAACGAATCCATTATTACTAATAGATTTTGCGGGGCAAAAAGTATTTGATAGTGCAACTGTTGATGTAAACATATTGGAATTTTCTAAAAATAAAAATCAAGGGAATACGATTGCTTGTTTAGCACAAAATAATTGCTTAAATAATTTGAGCGATTTTGTTGATCAAAATTCTACAAAACTTAATTTTAATTATAGCTCTA
>X363_Desmarests_Spiny_Pocket_Mouse__coassemble_101_pt1 | contig 70069 bp, 63 predicted proteins | sample X363_Desmarests_Spiny_Pocket_Mouse__metabat2_high_PE_020 | metagenome-assembled genome bin X363_Desmarests_Spiny_Pocket_Mouse
GCCTTGTTTTTGTACGCTTTTTTCTATGGCTTATTTTCTATTTCTTTCACACTAACCTCCGTGCAGATTACTGCTTATATCCTGTCATACCATATCATTTGTTGTTATCTTTCCCTTTTATTTTATCAATAAGGCGACGTATTCCCAGAGTGATAGCAATGCAAAGCGGAAAATAAGGAGTAAACGGTCCTGCCCAGAATGCAAGATACGCCGTCGCAACCGCACTGCACCATTTCCATCCGAATATTGCGTGGCACAGATATCCGCCCCATACAGGGATGTACATAAACACCACAACAACTGCAAAAATAACAACCGTGCGCCAATCCTTACATTCCTTCCACACCCATTTGCAGAAATTTATAAACTTGTCCTTAACTTTAATAAAAAATTCTTTGATTTTCTCCATATTTTCATTCCGTGATTCGTAATTATCAGAATTATTAATTAATATCTTTCTTTATATTTTTCTTTTGCTGTGCTTACTGTCTTTGTCACAAAGTCTGTTTTGCCCTCTGTATACAAATCTCTGTCAGGCTTATATTTTATGTATAATTCTTCTTTCAGCATTTCATATTCCTTTGCCTTTTCATAATTATCATTCAGATAATCCCTGAAATACAACTCATCACAATCACCGTATTTCTTTATGTGGATATGAAATACATTGTCGGCATAACCGTTTATTGTATAACCCTTGTTAAATGATATTTTGTCAATCGTTTCATTCATTAAAATATAATCATTATTAAGCAGTTTTTCTTTAATGACATCTTTATTATTAAAATCTGTTTCAATAAGAATATCAACAACAGGCTTTGTTTTTATACCCTTTATTGCTGTACTGCCGATATGACTGATTCTTTTAATGTAATTGCCTAAAAGTGAAATCAGATTTTCTTTTTCAGCTGAAAACTGCTTTTTAAACCTTTCATCATTATCGACGAACGTAATGGGAAATAATTCCCACAGCTCCTCTAAGCTTAAATTTTCAAACACAATGAATTTTTCCTTTACATATCAATTTTTTTAATCGGATGTCTTACAACTGTTTTAAGCCTGCTTTCATCACACCTTCTCGGGTCGCTCAGATAAATCTCATGATGTAATCTGCTGTCAGTTATATCAAGCTCATAGCCGTTTTCTGCCATATAATTGTGCATCAGCTCAACAGTTTCAGGCTCATTGTCATAAGGACCTATATGCATACACTGAACACAAATGCCCTCGTCATAAGTAAAAAACTCAACCTTTGAGAAATCCTGATTTTTCTTTTTTGCTGCTTCATTAACAGCCCACCTGAAATCATCTTCCGTTACGAAATCCGGCAGTCTGATAACAGAAATAAATTCCATATCATCTTTTCTGTTATAGTCAATACCCTGTGTGTCTTTCTGCCACCAGAAGCCCTCAAGAGGAGGAACGACATATTCAAAATAACCGTCAATTTTATAACTGCCCTTATAGCTCATTTTTATGGTAAAGGCAATGGCATACAGCAAGCTTATGCTTTTTTTGTATTCGCCGTTTTCATCATTAGGATTGCCTTTTCCTCTTACAGCTATGTAATTCATTTCAGGAATTTCAACAATACCCGGTTTTTTCTTCGGCATATAAAATTCTTTATATTCTTTCTTATAATCAAAAGCCATAATTCCTGTCCTTTCGTAAATTTAAAATTATTTTAATTCATATTACTGCATAGTGCAATAATACTTATTAAATTGTCACATAGGCTTAAGATTTTTATTAAGCCTGTCAACCATCCACACAATTCTCTTTTCACGTCCTGCATCTGTTTTTGCATCAAAATATGCCCTTGTATAAGTTTTCTTTACGGACAATGACATAGCCTTAAAGTTTGTAAATGCAGGCTCATAATCTTCAAGTAACCGGGACAGGCAGGCAATCTGCTCATCAGTAATTTCAGCAGGCTTGGGAGCATTCCACTGCCCGTTTTCTTTGGCTTCCTCAATTTTCTTTCTGCCGAAATCGGTCATAAGCCCCTGTTCTTCAAGACGTTTAACCAATGCTTTGTTTTTCTCAGACCATTTGCTGTTTTTTCTGCGCAGAGAAAAATATTTTTTATATGATTTATCGTCAATGCTTTGCATCTGACCGTCAATCCAGCCAAAGCACAAAGCCTCTTCAAGTGCTTCACTTGCTTTCAGCGTTTTAGGTCCGCCTTTTTTACCGAATAAAAGCCAGATACCCTCAGTTGAAAGACAGTTATCGCAGAGCCATTTTCTGAACTCATCTCTGCTTTCAAATTCAAATAAGCTGTCCATTACATAATCTCCATTTCAATACAATTCCATATTTCATCTGTATTTGTGATTAATATGTATTCCGATATGACCGATACCGATAATTATTACAGCAATAATAAGCAAAATATTTTTACCGTAAATACCGAGCAGTAAAAAAGCAATAACAGGAAGTGTTGCACCTGCAACAGGGATGCCGAGCAGACTGCTGTAAAAATCCTTCATTGTTTTTTCACTTCTGAAGTATCTTATCCAGTAAATCTCATAAAGCACCATAAAGGCAAATGATAATATCAGCAGAATTATCCGCCAGGAGCCAAGACGCACGTTAAAATCCTTGAATATAAGTATGATACAGGTTACAAGCACCTGCCCGATACTTTCAAATATTTTCAGTATTTTATTTTCATTTTTTGCATATTTATCGTAATCTTTCGGCTTATACTTTGTCCAAAAAAAGTTTGGTATAAAGAGCATCAGCAGATAGATTAATCCGACATATGAAAACCCGAAATTCATAATTCATAACCAATCCTTATAACTATTATTACACAATACAATTATACCACAGCAACAAATAAAATTATATGAAATTTTCAAAATAATTCTTGACGCTCCCCTTGCGTAATAGTTTATACTTAGGCTATCGGGAGGGATAACTATGAAAACAGTTAAGGAAATAAGCAGATTAACAGGCATCAGCGTGCGCACACTTCATTATTACGATGAAATAAATTTGCTGAAGCCGACGCAGGTAACAGATGCAGGCTACAGACTGTATGACGATACAGCACTTAAACGCCTGCACAGTATACTTCTTTTTCGTGAACTGCAGTTTCCGCTGAAAGAAATTAAGGCTGTTCTTGACAGTCCTGATTTTGATGCACAATCAGCAATTAAAGAGCAGATTAAACTGCTTGAACTGAAGAGAAACAGACTTGATAAAATCATTTTATCCGCCCGTGAAATACTATTGAAAGGAGCTGAAAATATGAGTTTTTCGGCATTTGATAAAACAGAAATTGATAAATATGCCAACGAGGCAAAGAAAAGATGGGGGCATACGGATGCCTATAAGGAATTTGAGCAAAAGCATCCCGATAATGAAGTAAAAGCAGATGAGATGATGCAGATTTTTGCAGAGATAGGTAAAATAAAGCACCTTTCACCTGAATGTGCACAAGCTCAGGACCTGATTAAAAAGCTTCAGAATTTCATCACAGATAATTACTATACCTGCACGGTTGAAATTCTGAAAGGTCTTGGGCAGATGTATATATCTGATGAACGGTTTAAAAGCAATATTGATAATGCAGGAGGTATCGGCACAGCCGATTTCACTGCAAAAGTGATTGAAGCAATGATATAATAACTGCAAAAGCGTGAGCATAAAAATACTCACGCTTTAATTTTAGTTATTCAGTATATAATGAAGTATCTTTGAACTCATTAATTTCTTTAAATCCATTCAAGTTTCATACTTTAAAGCTTTTCGTCCTCTCTGACAGTAAGAACACAGCCTACATTAACAGCACTTAACAGCACATAAACCAGCGCAGCCGCTGCAATAGAAATTTTATCAATCATAACAGGAGCATTCACGGCATTGAAAACCGCAGCAAATAAAACAAGTATCGGAACTATCATAAATACAGCCGCACAGTTTGACATAATCTCACCGAATGTACATTTAACATCAACAACAAGATATACTGTAACAATACTTATTAAAGTAAGAACAATTGAAACAGCCATAAAATTCAGCATAAGTATCTGGTCAACTGTCATATCAACAGTTATGGGAATTATTGATGTTATATCACCGTTTGTAATCAGTTTAATCTGTGTAATAACACCTGCCGCATAGCTGACAATATTTATAAATGCTAAAAATATAATGCTTATTTTATGCTTTGACATAATCAATATACCCCCTGATTTCCTTTAACAGAATATCCATTTCGTCGTATGTTCCGACAGTTATTCTTACATAATTGTCAATTCTCTCAACGTCAAAATAACGGATAAACACCTTTTTTTCTTTTAAATATTCAAACATATCTTTCATTGACAGCGTTTCGTGCGTAACAAAAAGAAAATTTGCAGAGCTGTCAGGCAGACTGAAACCGAGCGTTCTCAGCTCATCAGCAACACGCTGTCTTGTATTAATTATCTTATTGCAGGTTGCTTTAAAGTATTCATCATCAAGAACGCTTGCCCTGCCCATTTCAATTGAAAGGCTGTCAACAGTGTAGGAATTATATGAATTTTTAACAGCCTCAAGCACAGAAATAAGCCTTTCACTGCCTATGGCAAAGCCTAATCTCAGACCTGCAAGCGAACGTGATTTGGAAAATGTGCCTGTAACAAGCAGATTTTCATACTCGCAGATAAGCGGAATACTGCTCACTCCGCCGAAATCCACATATGCCTCATCAATAATAACAACACTGTCCTGATTATACTCCATAATTTTTCTTACAAAATCCGAGCCTTCGCCGATTGAAGTGGGTGCATTGGGATTAGGAATAACAACACCACCGTTTTTCTCTCTGTAATCCTCAGGGTTAATCCTGAAAGCATCATCAACAGGGTATGTTTTAAACGGAATATCGAAAAGCCTGCACCATACGGGATAAAAGCTGTATGTAAGGTCAGGATAAGCAATTGGAAGCTCACTGTTGAAAAGCGCCTGAAACGCAATGGCAATTACATCATCAGAGCCGTTACCGACAAATACGTTTTTAATATCAACATTATAATAATCGGCAAGTGCCTGTTTAAGCGGCGTTGCATTGGCATTCGGATATTTTTTAAGCTCAGCTATATCAAATTTTTTTACAGCCTCAGACACCTTTGGTGACGGCGGATAAGGATTTTCATTAGCATTCAGCTTGATTATATCTTTATCATCGCTCTGTTCACCGGGAACATAAGGCTCAATATCTCTTAAATTATCAGTCCATAATTTTTTCATAGCAAGTACCTCTTTCAATCATTTTATCACATCACTGTAAAAATAGCAACAACAGTATATTTCAGTTGTTTTAATTTGCTTGATGTGATAAAATATTAACACAAAAGGAGTGACATTATGGAAATTTTGCTATACACATTAATAGCGCTTTGTGCTGCAATAATTATTTTACTGATAATACTGCTGACTAAAAAGCCAAAGCCGAACAGCTCTTCCGACGTAATTGAAAAACAGCTTGAAATGAACAGCAGGCAAAGCTTTAATCAGCTTAACTATTTATCAAAGCAGATGAACACACTGACTGAAAAAAACTATGAGCAGCAGATTAAGCTGCTTGAAACACTCAATGAAAATGCCGACAGACAGACAAAAATGGTAAGCAATGCAATTCTTTCAATGCAGAAAAGCAATGAGGAAAAGCTTGAATTAATGCGAAAAACCGTTGATGAAAAACTGACAGACACACTCAATCAGCGGCTCAATGCCAGCTTTAAAACCGTCAGCGAGCAGCTTTCAAACGTTTACAAAAGCCTTGGAGAGATGAAAGAGCTTTCGGCAGGAGTAACCGATAACGTCAAGGGACTGAACAGAGTTCTGACAAATGTTAAAAGCCGGGGTACGTGGGCAGAGGTACAGCTTGGAAATATCCTTGACCAGACTATTCCGAGTATGTATGAAACCAACGTGCAGACTAATCCCAAACACAACGGCAGGGTTGAATTTGCTGTTAAAATCCCTAATGCAGAGGATGACACCATCACATATCTTCCCATTGACTCAAAATTCCCTATGGAGGATTATGCAAGACTCTCAGCCGCTGCAGATGCAGGTGATTTGGAAGCACTTGAAAAAGCTAAAAAAGCACTTGAAGCAAGAATTAAAGATGAGGCTAAGCTTGTTAAGCAATACATAAGTGCCCCCGAAACAACTCCGTTTGCAATAATGTACCTTGCAACAGAGGGACTTTATGCAGAAATCACCTCGTCAAAAACAGGAATTGCAGAAAAGCTTCAGGCTGACGGAATTATGATTGCAGGACCATCAACAATAACTGCACTTTTAAATTCACTTTCCATGGGCTTCAGAACAATGGCAATAAATAAAAAAGCCAACGAGGTGTGGAAAACACTGGGCGTTGCCAAAAAGCAGTATGCCCTGTTCGGTGATTTGCTTGCAAAAGCAAAAAGAAAGGTTGATGAAGCAGGCAAAGCCCTTGATGATGCAAACCACAGAAATGATGTTATTCAGAAGCACCTGAGAAATGTTGAAACCCTTGACCTGCCTGAAAACACCGATATACTCCAAATTGAGGAATCATAAAACAATAAGACAGAAGACACCCAGTGCAAGTAATGAATTGCACTGGGTGTCTCTTTATTCTTCATTTATTAATTTCAATATTTCATCAAGCCTCTCACGATAATCATCATCATCAGGCTCTAATTCAATAGCTTTCCTTATGGCTTTTTCTGCTTCTTTTAATCTATTGGTTTCGGATAAAATCATACTAAGAGTATCGTAAAATTCAGCCTCGTCAGGGTCTAATTCTATTGCTTTTCTTGTTTCTTGCTCTGCTTCTTCATATTGATCCATCTCTGTCAAAATCAGGCTCAAACTATCATGAAAAACAGGGTTATTGGGCTCTAATTCTATTATTTTTCTTGCTACAATCGCTGCCTCTTTATATTTTCCTATACCATTAAGTGCTGCAAGATATCCATAGTTATACCAAGTATTATCAGGTTCTATTTCTATAGCTTTAGAAGCTTCTTTTTCAGCTTCTTCAAACCTACCCATTTCGAGTAATATTAAACTTAAAGTATCATAATAACTAGCATTTTTAGAGTCTATTTCAATTGCTTTTCTCGTTTCATTCTCAGCTTCACTATAACGTTCAAGTTCTAGTAAAGTTAAGCCTAAACTGTGATGATATCTTGAACTTTTAGGATTATCGGCTACTAATTCTTGTTTTAATTTAAGAGCTTCCTCATATTCTTTTTGATTATGAAGTTCAATTGAATCAATGTATTTTTTATCAAAATCAGTATTGCCAACAATTTTTTGTACTGCTGATGCAAGTGCTTGTACCTCTGTATCTTCAATGGATTTCGCAACTATTGATTCTTTCTTGCGAGATACTGTTTCATCAAACATAATTTTTTCAAAAGCTTCTGTCAAGGCATAAAATCTTTTCTTTGCATCATCAAGGAAGGCTTTTTTATTCGGTTTTTTATAACCTAACTCTGCACCGAGTAAGCACAACAACTCATCAAAACCATTACAATTAATACAATAGCCACCTGACCCATTCAAAAATTCTTCCACTTTTCCCTTTGGTTTTTCAGATTTATAAAGAGTCCAATAAGGGAATTTCCACTCACCATTTATAAACTTCTCACTGTTTTCAATCAAATAATCCATTAAGCTATTATCATTGCCTGCATATCCAATAAAAACAGGGTGATATTCGGAAAATATCAAACCCAACGATGTCTTCCAAGCATCATGAAGTGTTCCGACATCCTTAGAAGTATTTTTTGGATCAAAAAGTAAATCACGATGAATTTTAATAATAGTCGGTCTGGTTATTTGCTTTGATATGTAATTAGATAGACTCTCATGACCGATAATAAGGGGCAATGTTTTCTCATAATAATTCACCGCATCCTCAGTAAGGTGGTCGAAATTTGTTGTAATTACAACATTGTGTTGCTTGTGTGTCAAAATATATGAAAGAACAACATAACCAACACTGGGGCTCACATTTTCCATCATTTTTTCCAGGAAATTCAAACCATCAACAGGTCGTTTTTCAAATCGCTTCTCATAAAACTGACTATAAAAGCTATACTTATTTTCTTCTGTAATATTTAATTCATGCTTCCAATTTTCATAGTCCTCAGCATTTCGTTCTTTAAGCTCTTTTTCCCAAATATCAACAAGTTCCTGACCCATTTTAATTCCGGAAGCTTTTGATGCACCTGCACCGAGCACAAAACAAAATTTGCTTGAATGAGGTCCGTCAGACACATCTTTAAATTCATGAATAAATCCCATCTGTGACAATTTTTCAAAACTCATAACATTTACCTCCTGCCTTATTTTTTATCAAATTACAACTAATATTTTACGTTTCAACAATATAGTTCCAATTTTTGCAAAAGGTAACAAAAATTTTTATATAATCGCCTTATAAAATCTTATTTCAAAGGTAGTCCCTTCGCCCAAAGTGCTCTCAACGCTGATGCTTGCATTTTCCTTTTCAAGCACCATTTTTGCCAGTGCAAGACCTATACCGACACTGTCGGTCGATGAATTTTTGCCGTGATAAAACCGTTCAAAAATATGCGGTAAATCCTCAGGCGCAATACCGCAGCCGTTATCAGAAATTATTACAGAATCATATATATTTGTGCTTTTGCCTGAAATAGTAAGCTCTCCGTTTCTATCGGTGTGCTCAATACAATTCTTCAATATATTTTCAAAAGCCTCAACCGTCCAGTTTTTATCGCCCGTAAAATTAAAACCACATATATTATTATTTAATGTAATTCCCTTTAAATCAAGCATTACAAGAAACGGCTTAATGCTTTCATTAATCACCTTTTCAACAGACACACTCTCATATCTGAAATCAACAGTATCAGCATCCAGCTTCGACAGCTTAACAAGATTTAAAATGAGCCATTTCATTTTTTCAAGCTGATTTTCGATTATAGATATAAACTTCTGCTCCTTACCACCAAGCTCGCTTTCCTTAAGCAAATCAGTCATCATCATCATAGATGTCAGCGGTGTTTTAAGCTGGTGCGAAATATCGGCAAGTGAATCAGCGAGATAAACCTTATCATTTTTCAGCATTTCATTCTGAGTGCTGAGGGTTGTAATGATTTTATAAAGATTATTTTTTAATATTGAAAGCTCGCCCTCTGCATTATCATTGATGTCAAGATTATAATTACCCGAGAGAACGAGCGAAAGATAATCATTCAGCTCACTCAGCTTTTTATATCGTCTTTTGGTATAGACAGCAAATACCGCAGTTATGACAATGCCAAGCAGAAGGCACAAAACACTGCAAACGGGATTAATTATAAGACAAGCTGCAGAAGCAGTAACTGTCACACCACTGCAGATTACAATAAGACCTTTAATATCCTTTTCAATCATTTTCAATCACATAGCCAAGACCGCGGACTGTCTTTATAATCTCCGGCTTAGTAGGCTCCTCCTCAATCTTATCTCTGAGTCTTTTTATATAAACCGTCAGTGTATTATCCTCAACAAAATCACCGTCAATATCCCATATATTTTCAAGAAGCTGATTTCGGCTGAGCACCCTGCCCCGATTATTAAGAAGTATGAGCAGAAGTCTGTATTCCATTGCGGTAAGAATAATTTCATCACCATTCTTATAAACCTTTGCTTCATTAGTATAAATAATAAGATCTTTTATTTTTACTAATCCGTCACTGCTTTCCTTATTATACCTGCGAAGCACGCTTTTAATCCTTACAAGAAGCTCTTTGACACGAAAAGGCTTTGAAATATAATCATCAGCACCCATTTCAAAACCCATAACAACATTCACCTCGTCATCATATGCGGTCAGAAAAATAACAGGCAGATCAGCAATTTCCTTTATTCTTCTGCAAACATCATAGCCGCTGCCGTCAGGCAGTGTAAGGTCTAAAATATATAATGAAAATTCCTTTTCGTTGATAATACTCAGAGCTGATTTGACATCCTTTGCAAGAGTAACGCTGTAACCCTCATTTTCAAGCGAATATGTCAGTCCCATACCGATTGCACTATCATCCTCTAACACAAAAATCTGCATAATGTCACCTTCCTGTATTTTATTTTAACATAAAAAATTCATTCTTTCCATTACAATATTGTAATTCAGTGAAATCCTTGTGTCATAATATGACCAAAATCATAGAATGGGATAGAACTAAAAGGAGCTGAAATTATGTTTAATTATGTAAAACGATTACAATACCCGATTAATATAAAAAATCCTGACCCGAAAGCCGCTTCAATTATTATAAGCCAGTACGGCGGACCTTATGACATTAAGATATAATTTCAGCAATATGATTTTTTTGATAAAAATGTGTTACCTTTTACATTTTCCGACACTAATATTTTAAGATGTCTGAATTTCCGTTATGTGCCTTGTCGGGCTCAGCAAGGCATATGTATAAATTTTAATGACTATTTGAAGTATGAAAGGCTATGGGATTTATATGAAACCAAGGATTTTTATCAGTTCTACATTTTATGATTTAAAATATGTCAGAGAGGATATATCAAATTTTATTAAGTCGCACGGATTTGAAACCGTGATGTTTGAAGACGGCGATATAGGTTATACACCGGGTCAGCCATTAGATAAATCCTGCTATGAAGCAATGAAAAATTCTGATATGGCTATCCTGATAATAGGAGGAAATTACGGAGGAGAAACTTCAGAAAAAACAGAACCTTCGGATTTCAGTGAATTTATATCAATCACACGTCAGGAATTTAAAACAGCTTATAATGAGGGAATACCGATATTTGTGTTTATTGAAGCTTCTGTTTACTCAGAATACAAAGTATTTGATCTGAATAAAAAAAGTATTATTAACGGTAATTTCAAATTTAATGCCACCAAAAGCATTAATGTTTTCAGTTTTATTCAGGAAATAGTCAATATAGGCAATATATCAATAACGGAATTCAGAAAGCCCTCAGAAATAAAAGACTTTTTAGAAAAGCAATGGTCTGATATGTTTAAAATTTATTTAAAATCATTACGCGAGCAGGAGGATTACAAAAAAACCCACAATTCTATTACGGAGCTTCGCTCTGCAATTTCCGAAATGCAGATATTTATTAACGCGCTGGTTGAAAAAACTTTCAACACACAGACAGAGGTTAAATATGATTGGATAAAACACGAGCAAAGAAATATAAAATCTAAAGAATTGGCAAGAAAAATCACCAACGATATTGATTTTATAGTCAAAAGGGACAGCTATGAAACAAAGTATGATTTGTATCAGCTTATAAACGCGTTTATTCAAACTCTGATTGATTTATCTGTTGAGCGTAAAAATATAACAAATCAGGATAATGAAATGCATTCAATTCATTTTTTAGTAGATAAAATGATAGAAAAAATGGAAGAGCTTGGTATGGAAGTATTTATGTTTGATTCAAGCATTTTATGTGATTCCGTCAGCGAAATGAACAGCGATGACCAGCTTAAATCAAAAGTAATAGAAATTTTAGTGAATCAGCTTTATACTGAAAAAACAGAATAATCATCAGCCTGAAAATTATCTTACAAAATAAACAGCCGAAAACAAGACAGAAAATCCTGACTTGTTTTCAGCTGTTTATAATTTTACGGCACTGTTCAGTAAACAGCAAAATCACTGCATATCATTTCTTTACTTTCAATGCTCTTACAGAATTTAATACAGCAATTACCATAACGCCAACATCTGCAAAAATTGCAAACCACATATTTGCAATACCTATTGCACCGAGAAGCAGACAGACAGCCTTTATAATAAGTGCCAAAGCGATATTTTCCTTAACAATTCTAAGTGTATTCATTGAAATTTTAGCTGCAAGTGATATCTTAGCAGGGTCGTCATCCATAAGAACAATATCTGCCGCCTCAATTGCAGCGTCTGAGCCGAGGGCACCCATAGCAATACCTATATCAGCACGTGACAGAACAGGTGCATCATTTATTCCGTCACCGACAAAAGCAAGTTTTTCTTTAGGCTGCTTTTCTTCAAGAAGCTTTTCAACCATTGCAACCTTATCTGCGGGGAGCAGTTCAGAATAAACCTCATCAACACCAAGTTTGCCTGCCGCATACTGTGCGGCTTTCTCTGAATCACCGGTAAGCATAACAGTTTTTTTAACACCGATTTTTTTCAGTGCTGCAACTGCTTCTCCGGAGGTATCCTTAACAACGTCGGAAATAACAATACATCCTGCATAAGCCCCATTGACAGAAACATACACCGCTGTGCCATCATCAATCTCCTTGTCAACAATTATGCCTTCTCTTTTCATCAGCTTTATATTGCCTGCAAGAATACGTTTTCCCTCAGCAACGGCACTTACACCATGACCTGCAATTTCCTCAATATCAGTTACCGATGACAAATCAATTTCTTTTCCATAAGCCCTTTTAAGACTAATACTGATAGGATGGCTTGACGCACTTTCGGCGAATGCCGCATATTTGATAATTTCATCCCTTTCAAAGCCATTTGCAGGATAAATATTCGTTACATCAAACACACCCTTTGTCAGAGTACCTGTTTTGTCAAACACAACATACTTTGTTTTTGACAAGGCTTCAAGATAGTTTGAGCCTTTCACAAGAATACCGTTGGCAGAAGCACAGCCGATACCTGCAAAAAAGCTGAGCGGAATTGAAATAACAAGCGCACAGGGGCAGCTTATTACAAGAAATGTAAGTGCTCTGATAATCCACTCACTCCACATTGCCTCATAGCCTGAAAGCAGTCTTACAAGCGGAGGAAAGAGTGCAAGCACAACAGCACCTATACATACAGCAGGTGTGTAATACTTTGCAAACTTCGTTATGAAATTCTCGGATTTTGATTTTTTCATACTTGAATTTTCAACTAAATCAAGTATTTTTGAAGCTGTGGAATCACCAAATTCCTTTGTTGTTTTAACCCTTATCATACCTGAAAGATTAACTGCACCGCTTACAATCTCATCACCCGTCACAGCCACACGGGGCACACTTTCACCCGTAAGTGCTCTTGTGTCGAGCGTTGTTGAGCCATAAGTAATAACTCCGTCAATCGGTACCTTTTCACCGGGATTAATTATAATTTCAGTACCTGTTTCAACCTCGTCAGGATCTGCCTTAACTATTTTCCCGTCAACTTCAATATTGGCATAATCAGGACGAATGTCCATAAGCTCGCTGATATTTTTTCGGCTTCTGCCAACAGCAACACTCTGAAAAAGCTCACCTATCTGATAAAACAGCATAACAGCGGCACCCTCAAGGTATTCACCGAGTGCCATGGCACCGACAGTAGCAACCGCCATCAGAAAGTTTTCGTCAAGCACCTGCCCTCTGAATATTCCTTTAGCCGCCTTTTTGAGTATATCGTAACCGATTACAAAGTATGGGATTAAATAAAGCAGTAACTCAATTAACCGATTAACTTCAACTAACGCAGTAAAAGCTTTGACTGCAATAAGAAGCAATGCCGAAATTATAATTCTGTACAAAACAATTTTTTGCTTTTTGCTCATAACATCACCACACTGCTAAATAAAGATTTCGCAGTCATCCTCAACTTTTTTACAATTTTTTAAAACCTGTGTCATTACAGACTTCACATCAGCATCATTATCAAATTCCACCTTCATTTTTTGTGTCATAAATGAAACCACTGCATCGCAAACACCTGATGTATTTTTTGCAGCCTCCTCCATTTTCGCTGCGCAATTTGCACAATCCACTTCAATTCTGTAAGTTTTCTTCATAAGTATAATCCTTTCGCATATAATATTTAACAAACAATTGAACAACTATTCATTTGTTACTATTATTATAGTTGAATATATATTCAATTGTCAATACTTTTTTGAAAATTTACTAAAAAATAAAACACTATGCATCCATAGTGTTTTACTGTTCAATTTATTCTATTCAGTGACCGTGCCTTATGTGTTCATCTGCTATTTCAATAATTGTTGTTATATGCTCGTCATCAAAGCTGTAATAAATATGCTTTCCGTCACGTCTTGACTTAACAATATTATTTGCTTTAAGCACCGCAAGCTGATGTGATACCGCAGATTTTGTCATATTAAGAGCAACTGACAAATCGCAGACACAGACCTCCCTGTTATCAAGAGCCATAACTATCTTAGCCCTTGTAGGGTCACCGAGCACTTTAAAAAGATTTGATAGCTTTGATATTTCATCGTCTGAAATCATATGCTTTTTTATATCATTAACCGCTGCTTCATCAATTGCGGTACAGTCACATTTATTATTTTCCATTTTATCACTCCTGAATATATTATACATATTTCTTCTGATAATTTCAACAACATATATTGTAAAACAAAAGCACCTGTGATATATTGAAGCTGACACAATAAAATATGCGCAGGAGGATTGCTGTTATGAAAAGGAATTTAAGCAAACACCCTAATCCACAGTTTGAACGTGAATGCTGGATAAGTCTTAACGGAAGCTGGGACTTTGGATTTTCAAAAGCAAAAAGAAATTATAAATTTATGAATGAAAGACAGATTATAAATCTATATAAAAATGCTGAAGCAAAGCAAAAAATCAAAGTTCCTTTTTGTATTGAAAGCAAGCTGTCAGGCATAGGCTTTACTGATTTTGTCAATACAGTATGGTACAAAAGGCTTGTCAGGATTTCCGACTTTGAGCGTGTCTTTATTCGCATAGGTGCGGCTGATTATAAAACCACTCTTATCGTTAACGGAAAAATTGCAGGCACTCACACAGGCGGATATACATCCTTTTCATTTGATATAACAGATTTCGTGAATACAGGTGAAAATGAAATATTTATAATCTGTGAGGACGATACAAGAAATTCATTAATCCCGACAGGCAAGCAGAGTGAACGCAGAAAAAGCTATGCCTGCAGCTATACCAGAACCACGGGAATATGGCAAAGCGTGTATCTGGAATACACACCAAAGAACTATATTAAAAACTTCAGAATTTATCCTGATATCAATCAGAAAAATGTTACTGTTGAATTTGCATTACAAGGCAGAGAAAAGCTTGAATGTACGGCAATTTATGATGGTAATACTGTCGGAAAGACTTCTTTTAATAATGCGTCTGACAGCACTATTATTCAGATACCCCTTGATGAAATACACCTTTGGGAGCCCGGAAACGGCAATATTTATGACCTTGAAATCAAATTTGGCAGTGATAAGGTAAAAAGCTATTTTGCAATGAGAAGCATTCAGCTTGATAAGATGAGATTTCTGCTTAACGGCAAAAGCGTATTCCAGCGTCTTGTGCTTGATCAGGGGTATTACAGAAACGGAATTTACACCGCAGAAAATGATGAAGAATTAATAAGAGATATTGACCTTTCAATGGCACTCGGTTTCAACGGTGCAAGGCTTCACCAAAAGGTTTTCGATCCTCGTTTTCTGTATTTCTGCGACTTAAAAGGATATATGGTGTGGGGTGAATATGCAAACTGGGGAATTGATTATTCAAATCCAAAGGCACTTGCAATATTCATCAATGAATGGAAGGAAGCACTTGAAAGGGATTTCAACCATCCGTCTATTATAGGCTGGTGTCCATTTAACGAAACATGGAATTACAGGAGAAGAAAGCAGTATGATCCGCTGATTTCGACTGTCTATGATTTCACAAAAGTATATGATACTACACGCCCTTGCATTGATACCAGCGGAAATTTTCATACAAAAACAGATATTTATGATGTTCACGACTATCGCTTTGACACCAAAGCCTTCAAAGAAAGCTTTGACAGACTTATGACCGATAATGAACTTTATGAACACGTGCTTCTTGATAATCCGGGCAGGCAAAAATATAATGGCGAGCCTGTTTTTGTCAGTGAATACGGCGGAATCAAGTGGGAAACTGACAAGCAATATAAATCGTGGGGATACGGAAAGGACGTTACTGCTGAAAAAGAGTTTTTAGAAAGATACGAGGGATTAACAAAAGCTTTGATATCAAACAGCAAAATGATGGGCTTCTGCTACACCCAGCTTTACGATGTTGAGCAGGAGCAAAACGGACTTTATACATATGACCGAAATGAAAAATTCAGCCGCAAAACATATGACAGAATAAAAGAAATAAATTCAATCATTGCAGAAATCGAAAAGCAATAATATCAAAAACCTCTCAGGTTCAAAATTTCAAGTAATCGTCCTGAGAGGTTTTATTTTTATTCTGTTATTTTATAAAGTACTGCGCCGTGAGGAGGAATAACAGCCTTAAATGAGTTTTTAAACTCGCCCGCTGTCTGCTTTCCCCAAATGTCATAGAATGTATATTTTTTATCCGGCATAAGAATTTCTGTTATATCAAGCTTAACGCACTGTTCGGTATCCTTTGTATTGAACAAAGCCGCATATTTACAGCCTTTTCCGTTTGACACCCAGATAATACTGCCCTTGCCGTTTTTCTCCTTTCTGCTGTGCTGATGCGCACCGAAGGAGTTTTTGTGCATTTGGATATATTCCCTATTAGTCAGCAGTGACAGAGTCCATTCATCATTATCAGGCATATTACCGCCCATCATCAGTGGACTTCTGAATATTCCCCAGAGGGTCATCATAGTTATCTGCTCTGCCTTGGTAAACTGAGTCATTCTGTCCTGCGGACCGTGACAGGTGCCATTCTTTGAAAGCCTGCCGAGAGGGAGCATATCACAGTCGGGGTAATTGCCCTTTTTCACATAATTCTGCCAGGCATAACAACGGTCAAACATATCATAAAGCTTTTCCCACCGGTCCCAGAAATCGCCTGTCATTCTCCACATATTTGCATTTTTTGCAAGATGCTCTGCCTGCTCAATGTCGGCAGGACCGGGTGAAAGAGAAAGAACTATTTCTCTGCCGCAGTTATCAATTGCCTTCCTTATCATTTCAATTTCGTAGTATGCGGAATAAGGCTTATCCCACTTGCGAAATTCGGTAACACAGATATCGTCGCACTTAATAAAATCAACACCCCAGGAGGCATAAAGCTCAATTATTGAATTATAGTAATCCTGTGCTCCCTCACAGTTATACATACCATACATATCTGTGTTCCACGAACACACAGAAAAATGATGAGCCACCTGACGTGCGGTAAATTTACTATTCTTTATCGGCAAATCCATATGTACCGCCTGACGCGGTATACCGCGCATAATATGTATGCCGAACTTCAATCCGAGGCTGTGGCAATAGTCTGCAATTGGCTTGAAGCCTTTGCCGTCCTTTGAGCTCGGAAAACGGTTTTCAGCAGGCATAAGTCTGCCGTATTCATCAAATACAAGAGGAGTAAAGCTGTAATAATCATTATCCTTTGCCTTTGGCTCATACCACTGAATATCACATACAACATACTCCCAGCCATACTGCTTTAAATGCTCAGCCATATAGTCTGCATTTGCAATAAGCTGCTCTTCGGTTACAGCTGCACCGAAGCAGTCCCAGCTATTCCAGCCCATAGGAGGTGCTTTAACAAATTTTCTATGCATATAAATCACCTTTGTCAATCTTCTTTATATAAATCTCTCAGCACTGCAATTTCCTTTGCATAGCCATCAAGCTCATTAGGAGTTTCAAGGAAAAACGGCAGATGCTTCAGTGAAGGATGGTTTATAATTCTTTCAAATGCATCAAGACCTATATAACCATCACCGATTTTTTCATGCCTGTCCTTATGGGCTGCAATAGGATTTTTGCTGTCATTAAGGTGGATTGCCTTTAATCTTTCAAAACCTATTATTCTGTCAAATTCATCAAGAACGCCGTCAAGGTCATTTACGATATCATAACCGCCGTCGTGAACATGGCAGGTATCAAGGCAGACACCCATTTTTTCACTAAGCTCCACCCTGTCAATTATCGCTTTGAGCTCTTCAAAGCTTCTGCCTATCTCTGAGCCTTTGCCAGCCATTGTTTCAAGCAGAACAGTAGTAGTCATTTCAGGGAACAAAACCTTGTTGAGGATTTCTGCAATCTGCTCAATACCGACATCCTCACCCTGTCCCACGTGAGAGCCGGGATGAAAATTATAAAGCTGACCAGGTGTATATTCCATACGCTTTAAATCATCTGCAAATGTATTAAGTGCAAACTCTCTTGTTTCAGGCTTTGCACTGCAGCAGTTAAGAGTATATGGTGCGTGAGCAAGAATAACAGGAAAGCCTTCACTTTTCATAAGCTCAAGAAAAGTATCAATATCCTTTTCATCAATTGCCTTTGCACTGCCGCCGCGCGGATTTCTTGTGAAAAACTGAAAGGTATTTGCACCGATTTCCTGCGCCTGCTTAAGCATAGCAGTATATCCCTTTGATGCACTTAAATGTGCTCCGATAGTTAACATATATTATTACCTCTTTATTTAATAAGCTCTGATGCTTCCCTTGCAATAGCCTCATCAGCCTTGCCTGACATTATGTATTCAAGCAGATCTGCCACACAGCCCTTATTGCAGTGGCATGCCTCAAACTTGCAGATTTTGTGTATTGAGCTTGGTGCCTGACCGGCACAGGCAGGAAGCCCCACTGTTCTGAGCATATCCCAGTCATTATAATAATCACCGATAGCTGCCACATGACTTTTTTCGATGCTAAGCATATCTGCAAGCTTCATAATGCCGACACCTTTATGAGTATCCTTCTGAAGCATTTCAAGGGAAAAAAGTGATGACAGCATAAAATTGGCATCAGGATTTTCCATTCTTTCAATAAGACTTTTAAGCTTATTGATAACAACAGGATTTGACCAGAAAATAACCTTCATCCAGCCATCCTCAGGCACATCGTCAATTGATCTCACATATTCGTGCTTTGCCTTGTCAAAATACATAGTGCCCTTTGCAAAAAGTCCGCTTTTAACGATATACACATAGTCTGCAAAATAAATGCCTATATCAACACTTTTGGCAATTTCATCAAATTCCTTGGCAATGTATCTGACAAAATCTCTGCCCTTTTTTCCTATTGTATTCTGCCACAGCATCTCTTTTTTATTATAATCATAAATGCCTGCACCATTCAGAATAACCGCGGGCTGATTAGGCGTAATTCTGTTATAATTACGCTCAAGGCTCGACTGCAGTCTGCCTGATGCAAGCGTGAAATTACCACCGAGGTCAGTAAATTTTTTTATTGCGTCATAATTTCTTTTAGGTAATTTTCTCATTTTATTATTGAGCGTGCCATCAATATCTGATACGACAAGCCAGTTTTCAAAGGTTTTTTCCATTAAATCACCCCTGTTTCTTTTCAAGCTTAGTTATAAATTTATTAAAATATTCAGGCAAAGATGCCTTAAATTCTAAATATTCCTTAGTTCTTGGATGCTCAAAGCCGATTTCACCTGCATGCAGGCACTGCCCTTTAAGCTCTGTTATTACTTTTTTAGGACCGTAAACACTGTCACCTGCAAGCGGATGACCTGTATATGCCATATGAACACGAATCTGATGTGTTCTGCCTGTTTCAAGCACACAGCGTATATGTGTAAAATCGCCGAAACGCTTTATAACCTCATAATGAGTAACAGCATCCTTTGAATTTTTATCGGTAACAGCCATCTTTTTCCTGTCCTTGGGATTTCTGCCGATTGGCTGACGGACTGTACCCTTTTCCTCTTTAATATTACCGTAAACCACGGCTTCATAAGCACGGTGAAAGGAATGCTCCTTAATCTGCTGTGCAAGGTCAAGATGTGCAAAATCGTTTTTTGCAACTATAAGTAGTCCTGAGGTATCCTTATCTATTCTGTGAACGATACCCGGGCGGATAACACCGTTGATTCCGCTTAAGCTGTCCTTGCAGTGAAAAAGCAGAGCATTTACAAGAGTACCTGTATAATTGCCTGCCGCAGGGTGAACAACCATATCTTTGGGCTTATTCACAACAAGCAAATCATCATCCTCATAAACAATATCAAGCGGTATATCTTCAGCCTCCGCTTCAAGAGGAGCTGCGTCAGGAACAAAAACATTTATACTGTCGTTTAACCTGAGCTTATAGTTTTTATTTACAGCCTTGCCGTTAACGGTTACATTATCATCCTCAATCAGCTTTGAAACTGCAGAGCGAGTAAAAACAACAAGGCTTTCAGTAAGATATTTGTCAATTCTTATGCCTGCACTGTCAGATGTAAAGTCAAAGCTTTCACTCATTGCTGTCCTCCTTATTATCCTTTTTGAACATATCAAAAACAAGGTAAGCCACAAGACTGACTGCCCCGATAGTAACAGCACAGTCTGCAATATTGAACACAGCAAAATTGACAAAGGTCGGATTTATAAAATCAATAACATAGCCAAGATAAATTCTGTCAATTAAATTACCGGCAGCACCTGCAATAAGAACGCCGATTGTCCAATAAAGCCACAGATTATTCTGGCATTTCTTAAACATATATACAGCCATTGCCACTGTAACGGCAAATGTCAGCACAACAAAAAACCATCTTGCACCGCTGAACATTGAAAATGCCATACCCGTATTTTCAGCATAACGAAATTCGATAAATCCGTTTATAAAATCCTTAGCCTTATCGGGATAAAGAGCAGATTTTGCAAAATACTTAGTGATCTGGTCAATTGCAATAATAACAATAATCATAACAACAGACCATATATTTTTATTTTTTAATTTCACAAAATCACTCCCTTTATAAGAGTAGGGTAAAACCAATTGTTTTACCCTACTGCACACATTATTACAGTGTACCTGTTAATTATATTTATTCGGAAATTTCTGCCATAACATCAGCACAATGCTTACAAAGTGTCGGATGCTCGGCATTTTCACCTACTGTATCTGAATATTTCCAGCAGCGCTCACACTTTTCGCCGTCAGCCCTGTTAACTGTAACGCTGAGTCCTTCAACATCGCCCTTGACCTCGCCTTCGCCGTTTTCAATAACAACAGCAGAGGTAATGAAGATTTCAGGAAGCTGAGCCTCAACTGACTTTAAGAAATCGTAAAGCTCACCCTCTGCAAACAAGGTAACCTTTGCTTCAAGCGGTTTGCCGATAATCTTTTCATTTCTTGCAAGCTCAAGAGCCTTCTGAACATCGGTTCTTACCTCGTGAATTCTGTCCCACTTAGCAATGAATGCATCATCAGCTTCAATAAAGTCAGCCTGCGGAATATCGTTGAACAACGGAGATTCTGCATTTTTGCCTAATTCATGAGGCATAGCAAGCCATATTTCATCAGCAGTATATGCAAGAATAGGTGTCAGGAGAAGTGTAAGTGCATCAAGCACCTTATAAAGAACTGTCTGTGCTGCACGGCGTGTTGCACTGTCAGGTGCAGATGTATAAAGACGGTCCTTAAGAACATCAAAGTAGAAATTACTCATATCAACTACACAGAAATTATGAAGTGCATAAGCAGTTGTATGATAATCATATTCCTCATAGCCCTTACGAGCAACCTCGATAACCTCATCAAGCTTCATAAGTGCATACTTGTCAAGCTCTTCAAGCTTATCATTTTCAACCATATCGGTATCAGGGTTAAAGTCATAAAGATTACCGATACAATATCTTGCTGTATTTCTTAGTTTACGGTAGTTATCACTGATTTGCTTGAGAATTTCCTTACTGATACGAATGTCTGCGTGGTAATCAGCGCTTGCAACCCAGAGTCTGAGAATATCAGCACCGTACTGCTTGATAATATCCTGCGGGTCGATACCGTTACCAAGTGATTTTGACATTTTCTTGCCTTCGCCGTCAACAGTCCAGCCGTGAGTAATAATCTGCTTGAACGGAGTTCCGTGACCGCCTGCAACAGATGTAAGAAGTGATGACTGGAACCAGCCTCTGTACTGGTCGGCACCCTCCATATAAACATCGGCAGGACGCTTTAAATATGGTCTTTTCTCGCATACAGCCTGATGTGATGAGCCTGAATCAAACCATACATCCATAATGTCCTTTTCTTTATCAAAGCCCTTATCGCTGCCGCAGTGAGGGCACTTAAAGCCTTCAGGAAGGAAGTATTCAGTATCGTGAGCAAACCATGCATCTGAGCCTTCTTCACCGAAAATCTTTGCAATTTTCTGCATAACGTCATTATCAATGATTTCCTTGCCGCAATCCTGACAATATACAACAGGAATCGGAACACCCCATTTTCTCTGACGTGAAATGCACCAGTCAGCTCTTTCCTGAATCATTGACTGAAGTCTGTCCTTACCCCATTCAGGATACCATTTAACCTCTTCGGCAGCCTTAACAGCCTCATCCTTGAAATCATCAACAGAGCAGAACCACTGACTTGTTGCACGGAAGATAACAGGCTTATGGCATCTCCAACAATGAGGATACTGGTGCTCAATCTTTTTAAGAGCGAACAGCGCGCCGATTTCCTCAAGATGCATAGCAATCGGCTTGTTTGCATCCTCAGTTGTAAGACCTGCAAACTGACCTGCTTCTTCTGTTAATCTGCCCTTAGCATCAACAGGAACAACAATAGGAATTTCAGGATAGTTTTTGCAAACAACAAAGTCCTCAACACCATGACCGGGAGCAGTGTGTACACAGCCTGTACCGCTTTCAAGTGTTACGTGGTCACCGACAATAACAAGTGATGTTCTGTCAATGAAAGGATGCTGAGTTTTCATATACTCAAGCTCTTTACCACGGATAATGCCTACTGTTTCATAATCAGAAACACCCTTTGCCTCCATAGCCGCAGGTGCCAGATCCGTTGCCATAATATAAAATTCACCATCAGCCTTGATTACCGAATACTCATAATTAGGACCAACACAGATTGCAACGTTTGCAGGAAGAGTCCATGTAGTTGTGGTCCAGATAACAAAATAGGTTTTAGCCAGATCAACGCCCATAGGTGTGAGCTTGCCTAAGTCATCTGTAACATTGAATTTAACATAGATTGAATGACAGGGGTCCTCGGCATATTCAATTTCTGCCTCAGCAAGAGCGGTGTTACAGTCAGCACACCAGTATACAGGCTTTAAGCCCTTATAGATATAGCCCTTTGAAGCCATTGTTGCAAACACCTTAATCTGCTCCTCCTCAAATTCCTTCTGAAGAGTAATATAAGGCTTATCCCACTCTGCTATGATACCGAGTCTTTTGAATGACTCACGCTGTAAATTAACGTAATTCATTGCAGTATCACGGCAGATTTCTCTCAGCTCCAAATCAGTTATATTACTGTCAGCAGTAATGCCTGCCTTTTTTCTTGCAGCAAGCTCAGTCGGCAGACCGTGAGTATCCCAGCCGGGAACAAACGGTGACTGAAAGCCTGTCATATTCTTATATCTTACAATAAAGTCCTTAATTGTTTTATTAAGTGAATGACCGATATGAATATCACCGTTTGCATATGGAGGACCGTCGTGAAGAACAAACAGCGGCTTGCCCTCGTTATGCTTCATAAGCTGTGCATACTGGTCATTAGCTTCCCATCTTGCAAGAAATTCAGGCTCCCTTGCAGGAAGACCTGCCCTCATAGGAAATTCGGTTTTTGGTAAATTAAGTGTCTGATTATAATCCATTATATATATTCGCTCCTTAGGAATTATTTTTTCTTTTTAAAAAATCCTTTAAATTTTCCTCTGTCATCCTCATCATCTTCCTCATCGGGTGCTATAAGAGAAATTGTTTCATCTGTTATCGGGTTTGTTTTATCAACATTAAAAAATGTTTCAAAGGGCTGTGCGCTTTCAAACTCAGGCTCATCCTCAATAACAGGAATTGATGCAACAGCATCATCAACAGGTGTTATTTCATCTGCTGTAAAAGCATTGATTGCGCTCTCAACCTCCTCTTCAGTAGGCTGCTCGTCCTCATCATCCTCTTCAACAGTTTCAAAAGCAGGCTCCATTGTTTCTATCTCATTGATTATATCGTCAACCTCATCGGTTTCAAGAACAAATTCCTCCTCTGCAGGTGACTCGTCCTGAATTTCCTCTTCAACAGCTTCAGAAGCATCATCAATAACAGCTTCTTCTGATGTTTCTTCTTCGGCTGTATCCTCTGCATTATCCTCTGAAGCAGGCTCAGCAATCTCAATCTCAGGCATTTCAAGCTCACCTGCGGCAGCCCTGCCGATATTATCAACTATTTCATCAAGCTCACTTTCCAAGCCTTCAATGCTGTCCTCGGCACCTGACTGCGCAAGCTCACGAAGCTTGTTAAGCTGTGCCTCATAAAGACTTACAAGATTAGACTTGAACTCTTTTGACTCAGCTTTAATTCTTGACATCATTGCCTGCTGCTGACCTCTTTCACTCTTTGCCTTTTCAACAAGCTCGGCAGTCAGCTTTTTAGCCTTGTCAAGAGTATCCTTTGCAACAAGCTCGGCACTTTCAATCGCAGCATTTGCCTTTGACTGAGCGTCAGCTATAATTTCATCGGCAGCCTGTGCCTTCTCTTTGGTAAGGTTTGCAACATACTCTCTTGCCTCACCTACAATTCTGTCAGCCTTAGCCTTTGCATCCTGTACAGTCTGCTGAGCAGATGCCGCACTCTCAGCAATGGTCTGCTCTGCCTTTTCCTTAGCCTCGGCTGTAACGTGATCAGCCATTTTCTGAGCAGAGATAATAGCGGTTTTTATAGAATCCTCATCATCCCTGTATTCTTCAATACGATTTGCAAGAATTTCCATTTTTCGGTAAAGCTCTTTGTTTTCCTCACAGACAGCCTCATATGATTCAATAATATCAACTAAAAGCTCGTTGACCTCATTTCTGTCATAGCCGTCACGCTCAACGGTAGAAATCTTTTTTTCACGAATTTGTCTTGGTGTAATCATAGCATATTCTCCTTTAAGGGTTTACATAAACATTCCGTTATTCTCTAATTCATCAATCAAATCACCCATAACATCAACATTATAAGGTGTAATAATATATGTGCTGTTGGCAACACGCTTAATCTGACCGTTGCTTGCATAAGCAACACCGCTCAGAAAATCAAGCAGTCTTCTTGCAACATCACGGTTAGTACTCTCAAGATTGAGCACAACAGTTCTTTTTTCATTCAGATTATCACCGATGGCAGCCGCCTCGTCAAATCTTTCAGGCTTAACAAGCACCACCTGAAGCTGTGTGGTGGTATGTATATTAACAACCTTGTCGCTGTCGTGACGACGCATACGCGGACGCTCTGAAAAACGCTCCTCCTTTTCTGCCTTAGGTGCACGCTCCCTCCTTGATGCTCTTTCTCTCACAGGAGGCTCAAGTCCGATAGAGCTGCTTGCCGCATCATCATAAAAATCATCAAAATCGTCTTCGTCATTATCTGAAACAATGTCCTTTATCTTATCAAAAAATCCCATATCGCCTCTCCTTTTTAACATCAAAAATATTTTCTTGCGCCGAATATAGCAGAGCCTACTCTTACTATATTAGAGCCATTGGCAACAGCAGCTTCAAAATCACCGCTCATTCCCATTGACAGAATATCCATATTAACATTATCTAATTTTTTATCTCTAATGTCAATGAAAGTTTGATGCATTGCTTCAAAATATTGCGAAACCTCTGCATCAGTATCACAAATCGGAGGAATTGTCATAAGTCCTTTTATCTTAACAGACGGCATCTCTGCAATTTCAAGCAGCAGCTCCTCAAGCCCCTCAAGATAAATACCGCTTTTTGAGTCCTCTTTGCCGACATTGACCTCAACAAGAATATCAGTGGTAATGCCCTTATTGGCTGACACTCTGCTGATTTCCTTAGCAAGCTTAACCGAGTCGACAGATTCAATCATATCAACCTCACCGACAATCTGCTTAACCTTGTTGGTCTGCAAATGACCGATAAGATGCTTTTCAACCCCGTCAAGGTGAAGCTCATCCTTTTTGCCGAGGTATTCCTGCACTCTGTTTTCACCTATAAGGTCAGCCCCTGAATCAAGCACTCTGTTAATATAAACACTTTCAACTGTTTTGGTAACTGCCATAAGCCTTACATCAGCCGGATTTCTGCCTGCCTTTACAGCCGACTCCTCAATTCTATGCCTGATTGCTTTATAGTTATCCTCAACAGATTTGAGCCTGTTTTCATCAAGTATAAACTTTTCCATCATGCAAATCCTTTCCCTTAGTAATTATCTGGTCATAAAAACGGATTGATTTACTGTTATTCGGGTCATATGCAAACACAGAATAATCCTTTGTCGAATAAATTATTTCGCCCTCACGCTGTGAAACCTGATTAGCTACAAGAGCATAAACACATTTTTTGCCGTTTTCATCAACGTGAATTGCGGATGAAGGCACCTTAAAGCCCGAATAAGAATTATATCTTATCTCAATATCCTCAAGCCTCATTGAAGTAATATCGGCATCAAGCTGTGAGGACTGAAGAATAAGCACCGTCTGCTCTGCGCCAAGCTCAGGCTCAGCACCTGAAGCAACCTGACATTTTATAATTTTGTCACTGTCCTTTATTGCAACGTCAATAGTATCGCCGTTCTTAATTCCTTTAACATCAGCAGCATCTATAGCTGCACAGAAATACCATTCATAAGTAGTTATAAGCTTACCGAAGGACTGTGTATTCTTCTGAGCATTCTCAGCCTGCTCAATATAAGACTGAAGCGCTGCTGCATCAAGCTTTAACACATCTTTATAATTAAAAGCATCCTCAAGACCGTCAGTATATGATGAGAAAACACCTGACTGATCAGTAGTAAGATAGCCTGTCGGCTTGCAGGAATTTGCATCAATCGCATTAATCTGCCCCTGCAAATCGCTCTTGACTGATGAAAAATCAATCTCCTGACCTATAATCATCTGGCGTCTTGTAAGCTTATCATTCAAATCATCAGTATATTCCGAAAGTCTTTCAACAGCTCCCGAATTAGCTGAGCGCACATATGAATTGATATCGTTTATTATATCTCTGTCAAGAGTTTCAATATCAGTTGCAAGACCTGCCGTTTTGCTTTCAAGCTCAATATAATAGTCAAGCTGATTGTGCAGAGCTTTAAGGTCGGAATAATTTTTTGCATTGTCCTCACTTGAAAACTCCATCGCAATATTACCGTTAACCTTAACCTTTGCACCGTCATCAACACAGGCAACGGTAACCGCACCGCTGTTGCTGTTGACAATATGCTCATCACGTATAACAAGTGCCTTTGCCTCGATAGTATCATAAACCGTTGAGGTAACTGCCGTAATAGTTTCAACATCAACATGTGTTGCCTTGTAGCATTCGACAAAGATATAGCCTGCTATAATCAGCAGAACAACAATCATTACCACAATATCTTTTCTGACTGAAGCGGAATTTTTATTCACTTTTCTTTTTTCAGGAGCTTCCATTTAAAAATTCCTCACATTTTTTAACTGCATATGCAGTCACATCATCATACCCTGACAAATCAGGCTTAAGGACAACTGCATTTTCACGCCGTTTAAACCATGTAATCTGCCTTTTTGCATAACGGCGGGTTTCCTGTTTCAGTTTATTGACACAATTTTCAAGACTGTCATCGCCCTTAATATACGGCATCAGCTCCTTATGACCGATTGCCTGTGCGGATGTACCTGTGTATTTATCAAAACATTCACGTGCTTCATCAAGTATTCCGAGCTCAAGCATCATATCCACCCGTTTATTAATACGGTCATAAATCTTTTGTCTGTCACTGTAATTTATGAAAAAATAAAGTACGTCATAGGGTGACTCTTTTTTTCTTGAATTAATATTCTGCTTAGTTTTTGACGAGCCTGAATAGCAAAGCTCCAGTGCTCTCACAACTCTTTTTTTATTGTTCTTATGTATATTTTCTGCTGCCTTCGGGTCAAGGCTTAAAAGCTCATTATACAAATCATCCTCTGATTTTTCCATAAGCCTTTGCCTCAGCCCATTGTCAACAGGAATTTCCTCAAAAATAATATTATCAGCAAGGCTGTCAATAAAAAGCCCTGTACCGCCGACAATAACCGGAATGTGCCCTCTTGAAATTATTTCATCAATTTTTGTTCTTGCCAGCTCACACCAGCACGCAACCGAAAAACTTTCGTCAGGCTCAAGAAATTCCACAAGGTGGTGTGTCACCGCCTGCTTTTCCTCATAAGTGGGAGCGGCTGTCGCAATGGGCATTCCCTTATAAACCTGCATTGAATCGGCTGAAATAATTTCGCCGTTCACTGCCTTGGCAAGCTCAATGCCGAGTGCTGTTTTTCCCGATGCGGTAGCACCTGCAACGACAATAATTTTCTTTCTTAAATTTCCCATAAGCTACACTCTGCCAAACTGCTTTTCAATATCATATCTGGAGATTTTAATAAAAACAGGTCTGCCATGGGGACAGAATCTGATATTAGGCATTGAAAGCAGCTTTGCAACGAATAATTTCTGCTCCTCAGGCGATGTATTGTCACCTGCTTTAACTGCACCGCGGCAGGAGGCTGAATGGTAAATCCAGTCTATTTTATCAGGAGTGATATCGGTTTTATGCTCAAGCAGTTTTTCGGCAATCTCACAGATTAAATCCTTTACATCACTGTCACCCGCAAGTGACGGCACTGCACGGACAATAACTGCACTGTCACCGAAAGGCTCTGCCTCAAAGCCGCACTGATTTAACAAATCCATATTTTCGCAAAGAACATTGTATTCATCCTTCGCAAGATTGACGGCAACAGGACTGAGAAGCATCTGTGTTTCAACGGTAGCCTGTGCCTTGAACTGCTCATAATTCATTCGCTCGTGAGCAGCGTGCTTATCAATAAAATAAAGCTCGTTTTCGATTTCAGCAATCAGGTATGTCTTAAAAGCCTCACCTATCAGCTTAAAATCAATATTGTTCTTATCATCATCAACTGTAACAGCTTCATACATCTCCGATTTTTCTGCTTCAGTTTCATCAATATGTAATTCTTCAGTAATTATTCGGGCTGTCCTTTCCTGCTCGTCATTATCCTCATATTCAATATCTAAATTATATGCAGCCCTCGGTGAGTGCAGTGTACCTTTAGATGACTGAAAAAAATTATCGTCAGGCTGAATTTTAAATGACTGCTGGACGGGAGACTCTTCTTTCTTTTTAAAGAAATCAAGCTTTGTGCTGTATGTTTTATTTGCTTTTAAAGGGGTGTCATAAATTTCTTCAGGCTTAGGGCTGAAATCAGCCTCCTTGACTGAGCGGTCAGCCTCAACAGCAGATTTCACACCATAATAAATTAAATCAAAAATCGGCTTTTCATTTGCAAAGCGCACCTCAATTTTAGCAGGGTGCACATTGACATCAACAAGTGCAGGATTAAGCTCAATATTCAGCACACACATAGGAAAGCGACCAACCATTATGGAGTTTTTATACGCCTGTTCAAGTGCTGCCATTGCGGTAGCGGATTTAACAAGGCGGCTGTTTATAAAGAAAAACTGCATTGCTCTGCTTTTTCTTGAAGCAGTGGGTTTAGACACATAGCCCGTCACCCTCATATTATCATAGCTGTAATTGACATCAATAAGGCTGTCGCTTATTTCCCTGCCGAAAACAGAATAAATTGCAGATTTCAAATCGCCGTTGCCTGATGTAATAAGCGTCTGCTTTCCGTCACGGATAAATCTGAAATAAATCTCAGGATGAGATATCGCCATTCTGTCAACAATACCTGCAACGGAATTGCCCTCGGTAACATCCTTTTTCAAAAACTTCATTCTTGCAGGAGTGTTGAAAAAAATGTCACGCACAACTATTGTCGTTCCTTTGGGACAGCCTGCGTCATCAAGTGAAATTTCCTCTCCGCCTGCAATCTCATATCTTGTGCCGACAGACTCGCTGTCAGCCTTTGTCAAAAGCTCAACCTTAGCAACTGCCGAGATTGAAGCCATAGCCTCACCGCGAAAGCCTAAAGTACCTATTGCATTAAGGTCATCTGCAGTTGAAATTTTGCTTGTTGCATGAGAAACAAAGACCTTTTTAACCTGCTCTCTTTCAATTCCGCATCCGTCGTCGGTAATACGCACATATGTTGAACCGCCGTTTTTAATTTCAACAGTAATATGCTTTGCATCTGCGTCAACGGAATTTTCGATCATTTCCTTAACTATTGAGGAGGGACGTTCAACAACCTCACCTGCTGCAATAAGCTGATATATTTCCTTTGGCAAAACATTAATCTCAGGCATTGTGTCCCCTCCTTTTGTAAAAATTCTGTATTATGAAAGCTCCTGAGCTTTCTTTTTCAAATCAAATAATGTCTGCATTGCTTCAATAGGTGTCAGTGTGTTAACATCTATTGTTTTTAATATTTCAAATACTTCCTGTCTGCCGTTTGCAGTAAAGTTATACTGAATATCAGTATTATCTTCTTCAATTACGCTGTCCTCCGCCTTGAATTCAATCTTAACGGAATTAGCTTCAAGCTCCTTTAAAATAACCTTTGCACGCTTGACAACACTGTCAGGCACGCCTGCAAGCTTTGCAACCTCAATACCGAAGCTCTGGTCTGCACCGCCCCTGACAATTCGTCTCAGGAAGGTAATATCGTCACCGCGCTTTTTAACTGCGATTGAATAATTCTTAACACCGTCAATCATACCCTCCATTGCGGTAAGCTCGTGGTAATGGGTGGCAAACAGTGCCTTGGCACCAAGACTTTTCTTTTTGCATACAAACTCAAGCACAGCCCTTGCAATACTCATTCCGTCAAAGGTTGAAGTGCCTCTGCCGATTTCATCAAGTATAATCAGAGAACTTGATGTTGCATTTTTCAGTATAGTCGAAACCTCGTTCATTTCAACCATAAATGTCGACTGACCTGTTGCCAAATCATCGCTTGCACCCACACGGGTAAATATTGCATCAACAATACCGAGGTGTGCGCTTTTTGCAGGGACAAACGAGCCAACCTGAGCTAAAAGACTGATTAATGCAATCTGCCTCATATAGGTTGATTTACCTGCCATATTAGGACCTGTGATTATTGCACAGCGGTTATCATCCAAATCAAGTGAAACATCATTAGGTACAAACGGTGCGTCATTAAGCAGTGTTTCAACAACGGGATGTCTGCCGTCTTTAATGTCAATAACGCCGTCATTTGAAATTGTCGGACAGACATAGTTATTTGTAAAGGCAACCTCAGCAAGAGAACACAGCACATCTAGCACCGCAAGAGATTTTGCTGTTTTCTGCAAACGCTCAAGCTCTGCTGAAATATCATTTCTTACAGCTGAAAAGACCTCATATTCAAGTGCAACACAGCGGTCTTTGGCACCGATAATTCTGCCCTCTAATTCCTTAAGCTCCTGAGTAATATATCTTTCACAGTTTGCAAGCGTCTGCTTTCTTATGTAGGTTTCAGGCACTAAATCCTTATAAGAATTTGTAACCTCAATATAGTAACCGAACACTTTATTGTAGCCTACCTTCAGCTTTGGTATGCCTGTAAGCTCCCTCTGTTCGGTTTCAATGGCAGCAATAACACCTGCACCATCTGTCATTATTGCTTTAAGCGAGTCAATCTCTTCATTAAAGCCGCTTTTTATCATTCCGCCCTCACGCACCGAAAACGGAGGCTCGTCCACAATCGCACGGTCAATCAAATCATAAACATCCTGCAAAAGATCAATGGAATTATAAATATCCTTAAGCATTGCTGTTGAACACTCAGCAAGATTATTTTTGACTGACGGCAGTCTTTCAATAGTGAACTGCAGTGATTTAAGCTCTTTGGCATTAGCTGTGCCGTAAACGATACGGGTCATAAGCCTTTCAATATCATTTACACCTGTCAGCGCTTCACGAAGTGAATCCCTGAGCATAGGTGTATCAACAAGCTCACCGACAGCATTCTGCCTTTTTACTATTTTCGGTATGGACATAAGCGGTCTTTCAAGCCATGACCTGATCATTCGCTTGCCCATAGCGGTTTTTGTTTTATCCATAACCCACAAAAGTGAGTGTTTTTTGTCACCTGTCATCATTGAGCGTGTAAGCTCCAGATTTCTTCTTGCGCTGACATCGAGATTCATATACTGCTCGTCATCATAAAAATCAATCTCTGACGGTGCTTCAATTTCATTTTTACGCTGTGTTTCCTTAAGATAACCGATTACGGCACCGATTGAGCTGACGCCCGATTTGCTGTGACCGATACCGAGTGAGGTTATTTCGTCCTTTTTAAGTGTTTCAATTACAAGTGCTGATGTTACGGAAAAATCAAATTTTTCATCATCAAGCACCTCAACGCTTGCACCGATTCTTTTAGCAAAGCTTTCAACACCTGCAAGGTCAAGAACGCTTGAGTTTATAATAAGCTCCTTCGGTGAATATGTGGAAAGCTGATTAATAAGCTTATTTTCAATATCATTACCGTCTAAAACTGTAATATGGAACTCACCTGTTGATACATCCGCAAAGCAGACTCCCATATCCTTTTCACCGTAATATATTGAACACAGATAGTTATTTGTGCCGTCCTCCAGCATATTGCCCTCAATAACAGTACCCGGAGTTATGATTCTTATGACATCTCTTTTAACAAGACCTTTAGTTGTTGCAGGGTCCTCCATCTGCTCACAGATTGCAACCTTATAGCCCCTTGACACTAATTTTGCGATATAGTTATCTGCACTGTGAAAAGGCACACCGCACATAGGAGCACGCTCCTCCCGCCCGCAGTCACGTCCTGTTAAAACAAGGTCAAGCTCCCTTGAAGCAATCTTGGCATCGTCAAAAAACATCTCATAAAAATCACCAAGACGGAAGAACAAAATGGTGTCCTTATATTGACTTTTAATCTGAAAATACTGCAGCATCATAGGCGACAGCTTACCGTCATTTTTTGCCATTTTGTTTCCTCCTCTTCGGCAATTTGATTAATTATATCAGATTAGTGGCAGCCGCCGCATGTGCAGCAATCGTGTGTGCAGCCATCCTCAGCTTTAGGAAGCTCACAGGTTTCTGCATCCTGACCGTCAAAGAAAAGACCGATCATACCGCTGATATACTGAGCCATCTGCTCCATTTCAGCCGCAGCAGCAGAATAATTTTTCATATTCTCGCCTTCCATAATCTCACCATAAAGCTTCTGATACTCTTCCTGAAGCTCAGCAATTCTGTCCTGTGAAGCCTCCTCGCCTTTTTCAGCCTCCTGCTGATATTTAAGTGACAGCAGCTGCATCTCCTGCATCTGCTGCTGGAGCTTTTCGTCACCGTCATTTGCCTTGGCTGCTGCCTGCAAAGCGATGAAGCGTTCGTCCTTCTGGATTTCCTTGCCTAATTCTCTTAATGCTGATTCAATGCTCATAATTATTTCTCCTTTACCAATTCGCCCCTCATAACAAATGTCAGAGGTTCAACAACTTTTATTCTCTGAAAGGTTCCGATAAGGCTTTCGTCACCCTCAAACTCTATAATCAGGTTGCCGTCATTGCGGGCAGCAACATAATTATCATTCAATTTGCCCTTGCCGTACACATAGCACTTATAGGTTCTTCCTTTATGGAGCGCCATTTGTGATGCACTGATTTTTTCCTGCAGGTCAGTCAGTTCCTTAAACCAGCGTGACTTTTCCTCAGCAGGAACGGGGTCGGGCATTTCTGCCGCAGGCGTTCCCTTTCTCGGCGAGTAAATAAAGGTGAAAAGTGAAGTTGCTTTAACCTCTTCAACAAGTGAAAGCGTTTCCTTAAACTCCTCATATGTTTCACCCGGGAAGCCTACAATAATGTCACTTGTAATTGAAAGCTCATCGCCCATAAGCTCTCTTGCATAATTTATCAGTGACAGATACTGCTCTCTTGTATAATGTCTGTTCATAGCCTTCAGCACTCTGTCGCTGCCGCTCTGAAACGGAAGATGCAGATGCTGCGCAACCTTTTCACACTCAGCCATTGTTTCAATAAGCTCTTTTGTGCAGTCCTTGGGATGACTTGTCATAAAGCGTATTCTGAAATCACCGTCAAGAGCATTAAGCTCTCTTAAAAGCTGTGCAAAGCTCACATAGGGAACCAGATCCTTGCCGTAGGAATTGACATTCTGACCGAGAAGTGTGATTTCCTTATAGCCCTGCGATACCAGTTCCTTAAACTCGGCAATTATATTTTCCTTATCTCTGCTTCGCTCCCTGCCCCTTACATACGGTACAATACAGTAGGTGCAGAAATTATTGCAGCCGTACATAATAGGCAGCCATGCCTTTGCATCATTATCCCTTTTAACAGGAACACCCTCGGCAATTTCACCGTCATAATCAGGTGTTTCAAAAACTCTTTTTCTTCCTGTAAGCGTTCTGTATAAAAGCTCAGGCAGACAGTGAACAACGTGTGTGCCGAAAACGAGATCAACAAACGGATATGACTGCTTAATCTTATTTGCAATATGCTCCTGCTGCATCATACAGCCGCAAAGAGCAATAACCACATCGGGATTTTCACGCTTATAGCTTTTCAGCGAGCCGACATTGCCGAAAACCCTGTCCTCAGCATGCTCCCTGACCGCACAGGTATTGAATATAATAAGCTTTGCTTTAAGCCTGTCCTCAGTAAAATCATAGCCCATAAGCTCAAGCATACCCTTGATTTTTTCACTGTCTGCAACATTCTGCTGACAGCCATAGGTAATAACACAAGCTTTCGGCTTTTCATCATAGCGTGCAGCAATAACCGAATTAACCTTAACTGTGAATTGTCTTTGCCTTTCAAGCTCACTTTCACTTACTACCGCCGTTTTTCTGCTGCCGCTCATTTATTTCTCACCTCGTCAGACTATATCATTATACGGATAACATTATAACAAATACCAATTATATAATCAATATATAATTTATAAATAATATAATAATTTTAAGCAGAAAATGGCATCGTCAATATGCATAAAGAATATTGATTTTTATATAAAATAATGATATTATTAGGTTAAAATACACAAAATTACAGGTGATTTTTATGTTAAAGCAAAGAGGTGCAGGCGTACTGCTGCACATAAGCTCGGCACCGTCAGATTACGGTGTCGGAGTATTTGACAATAATGTAAAAAGTTTTATTGATGATATAGCTGATATGGGCTTTACCTACTGGCAGGTTCTGCCCTTTAATCCACTTGACGGTGCAAATTCGCCCTACTGCTCACCATCGGCATTTGCGGGTAACTACCTGTTCATTGACCCTGTGGGATTAATGAATATGGGGCTTGTAAATGCAGAAGATGTTAAAAGCAATATCTATGACGGTACACCATATACTGCCGACTATGAGTTTGCGGCAAAAAAACGTCTTGATCTTCTGAAAAAGGCATTTTTAAATGTTGATGAGGAGCTTGCAAAGAGCATTAAAGCCTTTGAAATTGACAATCCTTGGCTTACTGATTACAGCGTTTTTATGGCAGTAAAAGAGGCTGAGAATATGAAACCCTGGTGGGAATGGAGCAAAAAGCACGCTCACTATTTTGACTGCATTAAAGACATTTATGACTATGAGGAAAGTGCTGCCTTCTGGAAATTTGTGCAGTATATTTTCTATAAGCAATGGGATGAAATCAAAGCATATGCAAACCAAAAAGGCATTGCGGTTATCGGCGATATGCCGATTTATGTAGCTATGGACAGTGCTGATGTATGGGCTAATCTGCCGATGTTTCTCATTGACGAAAAGACCCTGAAGGTTGAAAAGGTTGCAGGAGTTCCGCCCGATTATTTCAGCGAGGACGGTCAGCTTTGGGGCAATCCCATATATGACTGGAAGGCAATGGAAAAGGATAATTTCGGCTGGTGGATTTCACGGCTCGGTCACGCACTCAAAACTTATGATACTGTCAGAATTGACCATTTCAGAGCCTTTGCATCATACTGGCAGGTGCCTGCCGACTCTGAAACAGCAAAGGTCGGCGAATGGATTGACGGACCTAAAATGAAGCTTTTTGACAGAGTATTTGAGGTTTATCCCGACGCCCCGATTATTGCTGAAGACCTCGGTGTATTCGGTGATGATGTTGTTGAGCTGCTGGAGGACACCGGCTTTCCAGGTATGAAGGTTGTTCAGTTTGGCTTTGACCCTAACAGTGATTCATCGCATATGCCCCATAACGCGGTGCAAAACAGCATTAATTATGTGGGCACTCACGACAACAACACCATACTCGGCTGGCTGTGGGAGGCGAGCGAGGAGGAACGCCGTTTTGCACTTGATTATGTCGGCTTCACAGGCGATAACTGGGGCGAGGGCGGTTATTACAGTCCCTCCTGCAGAAAGGTTATTGAGGCTGTGTGGAAAAGCTCATCAAATGTTGCGGTTATTGCACTGCAGGATATGTGCGGCTTCGGCAGTGATGCAAGAATGAATATCCCCGGAGTTCCCGATAAAAACTGGCGTTTCAGAACAACCACAGATACAATAAAAAGCATTGATAAAGACTATTTCAGAAAAATAAATTCTCTTTACAGAAGAATGTATCCTGTTTTCGACTGAAAACAATAAAAAGTCACGGACTGATTTGTTCCGTGACTTTAATTTTTATATCAATAACCCCAGGTCAGAAGCTCCCATTCGCCGTCATCTGTTTTAGCAAGGTACCACATCCAGTCATCATAACGGCTGTTAGGATTGAATCCTCCGCTTTCTGATGATTTTGCAGTTAAAAAGCTTGAACTGAAAACTGCACACTGTATATAGTTCTTTTCACCTAACGTCTTGCAATAATCAAGATTATCTGCCGATAATTCATCACCGCAGTATGTAATATCGTACACACGCTTTACACTTTCCCAGCCTCCTATTTCTTCAGTAATAATATTAGCCGCAACCTGTAAAGAATAGTCATTTGATTCACCAAGATTAATTTTCGTATTTGATAGATTATTTTTCATTTCTAATCCAAAAATCTCTTTGCCGAAAAGCTCAAAGGACACGTAAGTAGGAACACTTTCATCATAAATAGGATCACGCACATCAACATTGTACAAAGGAAATAAAGGTCCATAGCTCACTGTTTCGCCATCAGCGACAACAGTTCTGAAAGGAAACAGCATTACAGCACTGACCATAATAACAACGACAACTGAGATTATAATTTTAACATATTTTTTCATAACAATCCCTCCATTCAAATTATATTTCAATTCTGAAATCATTGCAATGAACGGATGATTGATTTAATCCACGCTGAATGGAACACGCAAAAAAATCCCGCAAAAGCGGGATTTTTATTGTCTGACTCATTATTCAGCTTGATGGTTATCATCACATTTTGAACAGCAGCCGCCGTCTCTGTCAACAGGGAAAAATTCATCCACAGGGAAATCAATGCTCTGGAAGGTTTCACAAGGATTAGACGTATTGCAGTTGCATTCTCTGTCAGGCACACAGTAATCATAGGCGGGAATAAGAATCTGAGTATCTCTTTCCATCTGAACTATTGAGAACAGACCGAGAGTTACAAGAATAGCCTTTGATGCACCGCATGACGGGAGGGTATCCTCCATAGACTTGAGAATTGACTGCGGGAATGATGAGCATACTGACACACAGCAGTCGCAGGCTTCACAGATATCTGTTGAAAGAACAACAGGGTCAACTGCCTGCACCTTTGCAACAGGATTACTGTACTGAGGTGCTACAGGACAGTCAAGTGCTTCACTGCAGGGATTTGATACAAATACCTTAACATCACCGTCACTGCCGTAAAGTATGCACTTTTTGTTGAACTGCGCAAAGCCGATTGCTACCTGCGGAGTTGTGCACGGAGCTGCATAGGTATCAAAGCACAGCTTGAAATAGAAGGTAATATCAACACTGTAAAAACCTCTGTTAAAAGGTACCTCCTCAACATCAATGCTGACCTCTTCAATACAGCAATCTCTTGTTTTTACTGTAACTGCTTCATCAATAAGCCTCTGACTTTTTGAGAAGAATGTAACTCTTAAATCCTCCAGGCAGTCCTTGCTGACACAGCTATCAAAAATACGCTTTGTGTCAATACACACTGCTTCATTTATGCGTCTTTCACCTGTTTCAAGAATAGGATTATCAGGCATAACAAAACTCCTTCATAAAATATTGAAGTAAACTTCAATAACATACTATGAAGGAGTTTTTCAAATGTTCTCATATTTTTGAAATAGAGTCAAAATTTTAATAACAAGGCTTTAATAATCCTTTAAAACACACAGCTTAAGTGCCTTCGGCTCAACCTTAAAGTTAACCTCAGTATAATGGAAATTCTCACCGTCGCAGTTACCGAGAAGATAAGAATCATCAGTAGACCATATTCTGCCGCACTTAATATAACCCATATGTACCGCACTGCTGTCATCAGGCGTCAATGTACCGGCCGCATATTTTGGTATAAGCGGAAGTGCCTTATGAAGCGGCATACCGTCAACAAGAGCGAAATCAAGAAGTCCGTCATCAAGCACCGAATCAGATGCAGGGCAGAAGCCCCCGCCGTAATAGCTGGCATTGCAGATTGCAAAAAGGGCGTAATCCTTATTGCTTTCACTCATATTGTACTCCTCACCCGTTTCCTTGTCGATACAGGTAATATCATATGCGATGCTGTAATGAAGCGGTTTCATAAGCACAGGAAAAATAGCGATATTATATGCCTGATGTCCCAGCGCGGGAACCTTGGCAGCAACTCTTCTTCCGATTGTTTCAACCATTGTATCAAGCCCGTAGCTCATAACATTAATACATTTCTCGCCGTTATAATCAATAAGGTCGATAGGCTTTATATTATATTTTATCTTACCGCTGTAAAGACCGAAAGCTTTAACAACATTCTCAACATTTATCTTTTTTGTGCCGTAAATTTTTTTAGCAAAATCATTGCCTGTGCCAAGCGGCAAAACCATCATCGGAGTATCTGTTCCGGCTAAACCGTTTGCAATTTCATGAACAGTTCCGTCACCGCCGCAGGACACAATAACACAGTCCTTCCCGTATTTTTCAGAATACTTTTTTGCAATATTTACCGCATCACCTTTATATTTTGTAGACTCAATAATCATTTCATCATCAATCTGGCGAAAGGTTGATTTCATCCTTGCAAAAATTATACTTTTATCCTCATTGCCTGCAATGGGATTAACTATAAATATGTACTTCACTGTTATTGCTCCTCTTATTCAATCTTATAAAATTAAAATTAAATAACTCTTGTTCCGCCCACAGGTCTTATAATCAGCACGTGACATGAGCCCTCACCGAAAATATCGTCCATAGCCTTCCTGTAAACCTCTAAATCCGCATTTTTAACAAATGCCTGAATTGTTCCTGCAAAGCCTCCGCCGTGAACTCTGTAGCCGCAAGGCAGCATATCATCAGTAACACAAAGAGCAACAGATAATTTCTGCTCAAGAGGAGCGGCAGGAGAGAAAACATTCTGATTATACATAAATGAGGATCTGCCTGACTCGGTAATAATATTTAAAAATTCTTCAAAGCTGTTGCTCTCAAGTGCATTTACAGCACTGTCAACCCTTTCATTTTCCTTGAAGAAATGCATTGCTCTTAAAATCGCGCGGTCATTTGTCTTTTTAAGAATAGTGCCTATCTGAGCCTTGAAATCGTCAAAGCTTACCTCACGCAGAACCTTTTTGCCCATTGCCTTGGCAACTGCCTCCATCTCGCCCCTTACAGCAGCATAATCATCAGTCAGATCACTGTGATTGCCGTGTGTATCAACAATGCAAAGGCTGTAGCCTGAATTTGCAAAATCAAAGTCAATCTTTCTGATTACAGGCTTTTCGGTATTTTCAAAATCAATATTTACAAACGTGCCGACTGATGAAGCCATCTGGTCAAGAAGACCTGAAGGCTTGCCGAAAAATACATTTTCACTGTACTGAGCAGCCTTTGCAATTTCAACAGCATCAATATTACCGTCATTAAAAAGATGTGAAATGATATTGCCGATTAATACCTCAAATGCAGCAGATGACGAAAGACCTGAACCGCCCATAACATCACTTGTTGTACAAGCGTCAAAGCCTCCGATTTTATAACCGAGATTATTAAGTCTTGCTGCAACTCCTTTTATCATAGAAGCCGATTTGCCGTATTCGCTTTCTTCCGGCTCAAGATTGCTTATATCAACTATATTAAGAGAATGTCCCTCACTCTTTTCATTAATAATACAAGTATCGCTTTTTGCCGCAACTGCAATAGCATCAAGATTAATTGAAGCAGCAAGCACCTTACCGTTATTATGATCAGTATGATTTCCGCAAATCTCGGTTCTGCCGGGAGCACTTAAAACAATTACATCTCTGTCATCATCAAACTGCTCAATGAACTTTTTTGCAGTTCTTATGTAACGGGGCTTCTGCTCCTCAACAGCCTCATCAGTTACGTAGACACTTTTCAAACAGCCGTCAAACTCACCATTTTCCAATTTAATGATTAATTCACTTGCTTTCATAATTCTCTCCTTTTGCAATTATAAAACTATTTTATACTTTTCCTTCTCGGAATAAATTAACAATGTCTGATTCATCTGCTTTGACTTAATACCGTAAAAAATATTAAAAGTCATTATTGATATACCGGTAAAAGCAACAATAACCATAAGCAGAACAATAAACTGAACTGAAAACGGATTATAAATTGTTGAACCGATTTTCGTATAAATATATAATCTCGGTGAAAGACCCAGAAGGCTCAGCAGGGTATAATAAACAAAATCGTACTTCATTGAGCCGTAATATTTTGAAACCATACCAAGCGGTATTGACGGAACAAGCCTTGACACAAAGAGAACATAAGGATTGCCGTTGCCCTTGAACTGAATCCATTCCTTGACAAATCTGAGCTGTTTTATGCCGAGTATCATTCCCGTCCAGCCGCCGCCGATAAACTTGCCCTCAAAATACTTTACTGTAAAGAAAAAGGCACAGAACAGAATATTTATAATAATTGCCTGACCAAGCGGGAAAACAATGCCCGATATCACGCAAAGAAAGCCCATCGGTATAGGAATCTGACACTTTGCAATGTAAAGAGCAAAAATACAAATTACAATCTCAATATTTGAATCAAGCTGCACGATAGCGTCATCAATCTGATTTAACCAGCTTATGAGCGTGTCAAACCTCACCTCAAGCCTTGCGTGATTGTAAAGCACAACGGAAAGAAACACCAATATTCCCGCCATAACAAGCATTACTACCGTAGATATTAAGTTTGTTCTGTGGCGTTTTTGCTGTCTCACAAATTCATCTCCGATAAATTATTAACCCTCATTGAAGTTACCTAAAAACTCAAACTCCGGCAGCTCGTCATACAGTGCACACATCAGATCAAGCGCTGACTGCTGCCTGACACTGCCTGACACATCAACATAAAAATGATAGTTGAAATTAGCATTTTCAATAGGTCTTGACTCAAGCTTTGTCAGATTAAGACCTGCCATTGAAAATCTGCCCAGAACTCTGTAAAGCGAGCCTGTTTTATCTGCTGTTGAAAAAATCAAAGAAATCTTGTTTGCATCACTGCTGATAACAAGCTTTTTTGATATAACAATAAATCTTGTTCTGTTATTATTATTATTCTGAACATTTCTTTTTAATATTTTAAGACCGTATTTTTTTGCTGCAAATTCAGAACATATAACCCCTATATCCTTTTCTGATGAATTTGCAACATATTTTGCAGCCGCAGCAGTATTTGAAAAGTTAATGCCTGTAAAATCAAAATTTTTCAGGAAATTACCGCACTGTGAAAGTGCCTGTGGATGAGAATAAACATTTGTAATATGTTCATATGCCGTACCCTCTTTTGCACAAAGACAATGCTCAATCTTTAAATCATATGCACCTACAACGTAAAATCTGTATTTCATTATAAGGTCATATGACTCGTGAACAGAGCCTGCCGTTGAATTTTCAACAGGAATTACTCCGTATATTGCTTCGCCCTTGTTTACTGCCTCAAAAACATCCTCAAACTGCTTATAATACTTTACGGGAGAATCGGGGAACAGTGTATTTGCAGTAACCCCGCTGTATGCACCGTCAACACCCTGACAGGCAACAGGCTCACCGTTTGCGGTTAATCTGCCGTCAATCTGCGATTTTTCAACAAGCTCTCTCAGCTCTTTTCCGCCGCCGATTATCTTGTGCTGAAGTGCTCTTGAAGCATCCATTGTTGCAGAAAAAACAGTTTTTATGGTTTCACCCTGTTCACCGCATTTTTCAGCTACATTATTAAGTATTTCCTGCTCACGCTCTTCATTCAGAACAGGAATACCCCTTTCAACCTTGTACTGAGCAACCTTTTCCGAAATACTCATTCGCTTCAGTAAAAGGGGTATAAGCTCACTGTCTATTTTATCAATTTCGTTTCTCAGTTCCAATAAATCCATTTATGTTAATAATCCTTTTTTACATTATTAAATCAAGAAGTCCGAATGCAACCGCAGCTTCAATAACAGGTACTGCACGCGGCACAATGCAGGGGTCATGACGACCTTTAATAACAAGCTCCTCATCAGTCATTGTCTGAAGATTTACACTTTTCTGCGGCTTTGAGATTGATGGTGTAGGCTTTATCACAACACTGAGAACGACAGGAGCACCTGACGTCATACCGCCTATAACACCGCCGTTGCTGTTGCTGTTGAGCACAACCTCACCATTTTTAACCGAATAGGTATCGTTTGCCTGAGAGCCTGTCATTTCTGCAAAATCGAAGCCTGCACCGAACTGCACACCCTTAACAGCAGGAACGCCGAAAAGTATTGAGCTTAAATGGCTTTCAACTGTTGAAAAAATGTTTGCACCTATACCTACAGGCATTCCTACAGCAGCACATTCAATAATACCGCCGACACTGTCACAGTCCATACGAGCCTTTTCAACCTCGGCTCTCATAGCCTCCTCAGCATTATCAGATATAACTGAAAAAGCACTTGCCGACAATTTTTCAAGCAGCTCTGAGCTTATGTTATTTCTGTCAAACATATCATCCCCGGCACTGCCTATTTTTGCAATATGAGCACCGACTGTTATTCCCTGAAGGGCTAAAATCTGCTTTGCCACTGCACCTGCAAAAACAAGAGGAGCAGTGAGCCTGCCGCTGAAATGACCTCCGCCTCTTACATCATTATTACCGCCGTATTTTACAAAAGCAGGATAATCGCTGTGTGACGGTCTGGGAACTGTCATAAGATTTGAATAGTCACCGCTTTTTGTATTGGTATTTTCAATAACCATAGCAAGCGGTGCACCTGTTGTAACATTGTCAAGCACACCTGACAGAATATGCGGAATATCCTTTTCAAGCCTTGGGGTAGCAGTTTTATCCTTACCCGGTGCACGCCTTGACATATCAAGGTATATTTTATCCATATCAAGCTTAATACCGGCGGGCAGACCGTCAATAACACAGCCGATTGCCTCGCCGTGGCTCTCACCGAATATGGAAAGCTTTATATTATTTCCAAAGTTAGAGGACATTGGCTCTACCTCCAAGCATATTGTAATCTTCAAAGAAATCAGGGTATGACTTATTAATGCTCATTGCATCATCAATAGTAGTTTTACCCTCTGCAAACAGTCCGGCGACTGAAAAAGCCATAACGATTCTGTGGTCATTATACCCCTTTAAATCTGCTCCTGACATTTTGCCGCTGCCGTTTATTATCATACCGTCTGACGTTTCCTCAGCGTCAACACCCATTGCTTTAAGATTAGTCACAACGCTTTCAATTCTGTTTGATTCTTTATATCTCAGCCTTTCAGCACCGTAAATAACCGTTCTGCCCTTTGCATATGAAGCAAGAACAGCAATTACCGGCACTAAATCAGGAATATTTTCTGCATTGATATCGGCTGCAAAAAGCTCACTTTTTTCTGACAATACAGATGTATCGTCAAATGTAACATTTGCACCGAATTTTTTCAGCACATTAATTATTTCTTTATCGCCCTGAGTTGAATTAATGTCAAGTCCTTTGACCTTTACTCTTCCGCCGATTGCTCCTGCCGCAAGGAAAAAAGCAGCCTGCGACCAGTCACCCTCAACAGTATAATCAAGCTGTTTAAAGCTCTGATTTCCGTGAATTAAATATCCGAAATCCGTTTCAGTAACACATACCCCGAAATCAGCCATGACCTTAATGGTCATATCAACATAGGGCTTAGACTGAAGCGGTGTTTTTAGAATAACAGCACTGTCACCATCGACATTAGCAAGTGCCAGCAAAAGCCCTGTAATATACTGACTGCTGACATCACCATTAACCTCATAGCTTCCGTTAGTGAGTCTGCCTGATATCTCAAGCGGTAAATATCCGTTGCTCTTAACCGCTGCATTATGCTTCGGCAAAAGCTCCATATACTCACCAAGTGTGCGTGAAAGCAGACTGCCCTCACCAACAAATTTTACGTTTCTTCCCAGCGCAGCCGCAACGGGAATCATAAACCGCATTGTAGAGCCGCTCTCAATACAGTCAAGCACCTTTTCATCATTCTTCAATGAATTTATTACACCGACTGTTGCACGCATATCATTTGAATTGATGATAGGCTTTACCGTTCCGCCGCCGGCAAGAAATGAGCACACCAAAGCCCTGTGAGCAGCCGATTTTGAAGGCGGAGCAGTAACCTCACCCGCTAATATAGAATTTTCAATTTCAACAACGCTCATTAATTTATACTCCAAAAATTCCTGCTATATCATCATTATTTACAGGGTAAATGAAACTGTCACCTATTTTTTTAAGCATAACAAATTTCATAGCAGTGCCTGTTCTCTTTTTATCAGCACTCATAGCATCAACTATTTCAGCTACACTGTGAATATCCGAAATCTTCATATTATTCTTTTTAAGAACAGCAACTATTTTATCGGCAGTTCCCGCTTCGGTTATACCGAGCTTTTCACCGACTTTGCTTATCATTACCATACCTATGCCGACAGCCTCACCGTGTGTTATGCTTTCAAAATTCCACAGCTTTTCAATTGCGTGACCGCAGGTATGCCCGAAATTCAGAAGTGCACGTTCGCCGTGCTCCTTTTCATCATTCTCAACAACCTGTCTTTTTATATCAAGACATTCATAAATCATATCTTCAATAAAATCCTTTGGATTTTCATTTACAAGTCTTTCAAAAAGAGCCTCCGATTTAATACAGCCTGCCTTTATAACCTCGCCCATTCCGTCAGCAAAAAACTCATCACTGAGTGTTTCAAGCACATCAGGGTCTATAATAACAAGACTCGGCTGATGAAAAGCACCGCATAAATTCTTGCCCTGAGGCAAATCAACCGCTGTTTTACCGCCGACAGATGAATCAACCTGCGAAAGCAGTGAAGTAGGTATCTGAACAAACCTGATGCCTCTCAGATAGATTGAAGCAGCAAAACCTGCCATATCACCGCAGACACCGCCGCCGAGAGCAACAACACCATCCTCACGGGTCAGCTTATTTTCAGCCATAAACTCAACCATTTCAATTACTGTTGAGGTTTTCTTAGATGCTTCACCGGCTTTGAAAATAAATTCAAACACCTCATATCCCTGCTTGATAAGCGAATTTCTGACTGCCTCACCATAAACAGGGAATACATTTGTATCACTTATAAGAGCGATTTTTTTACAATTCAGCACTTCTCTTACAAGCACGCCTGTTCTTGACAGAAGCCCCTTTTCAATTAATATATCATACTGGTCATCGACCTTAACCGTTAGCTTTTTCATTAACCGATTTCCTCTTTAATTCTGTTACCCTTTTCCATTAAATCATGGAGCTTTTTTTCATCACCATTGACGATTGCATATTTAAACTTCATAAGATTTGAAACCAAATCGTCTATTTCCCTTACGAGCGGTTCACCATTTGCAATGAACAGCTCTGTCCACATATCAGCATTAATTCTTGCAACACGGCTTACATCACGGTAGCTTCCTGCTGAATATCCTGCATGATACGGTGCTAATGGGGATAAAACATATGAACACGCAAGCACGTGAGCAATCTGAGATGTAAAAGCAATCATTTCATCGTGATGCTCAGGAGTTGTAACCACTGTACGTGCAAAGCCCATTTCCTGTGCAAGCCCTACAAGTGCGTCGGTTATATATCTCGGGGTTGAAGAAAGCGGAGTAAAAATAAACGAAGCCTTATCAAAAAGCGTGTCAAGTGAATTGTCATAACCGCTTACCTCACGACCTGCCATAGGATGACCGCCGACAAAAAAGAAATTGAAACTTTCATTTTCAAGCTCATTACAAATTTTTGTTTTTATACCGCAGGAGTCTGTAACAATACTGTTTTGCTTAAACAAATCTCTGTTATCTATAATAAAAGGAACAATAGCGTCAGGATAAAAATTTATAATAGTAACATCCGCTTCGGGAATTAATTCTTCAAGTGAGCCTGTTTCATCAATTGCACCGTCAGCAAGAGCACGGCGGGAAACAGACTCTGTTCTGTTCCAGCCCATAATGTGATGCTTTGTATTTTTCTTAAGGGTTTTGGCGAGACTGGCACCTATAAGACCCAATCCCACAATTAATATTTTCATAAGCCGCACTTCCACTAATATAATCATTAATATAATAATATATAACTTATAATAAGTCAAATAACAAAATTGTTAAATTTATATCATTTTTTAATCTATATGTATTAAAGTATTCTTATAAAGAAAAAACACCCTGACTTGCGTCAGGGTGTCAAATCAATTATTATTCAAAATAATCTGCAAACGGATCAAATTCATCTCCGCCCTCGAGGCTTCCGCCTCCTGTATTACCGCCTGTTGCACTTGTTGTAACAACATCGTTAGGAGGTAAAACATAATTACGAACAATCATTTCCGGTTCTTCATAAAACTTCTTCATAATTTGTAACCCTCCTTTTTAGAAATTGTTTGTGCCGTCGATAATATTTGAGTAAATATAAGATGTATTACCCTCAGCATCCTTAATAACAGCATAAGCTGAATATTTGAATGAAACAGATGAAGCAGGATTCTTAACATCTACTACGAACTGATCACCTACTGTTGTGTTTGAAGCCTTCATACGAACAACATTCTTCATATCAACATCTTCAACAGTCATAGAGGTAACATCAGCATTCTTTGTGAACAGGAAGCCGTGCTCAACAACTGTGTAGCCTGCAGGAGCTGCAGTGAAGCCAATCAATGTGAACTTAGTAACGTTGCTCTCTGAATACTTAGGAACAGGAACAGTATGAGCAGCTACGAAAGGCTTAGCTTCGGAGTATACATATCCATCGTATACATTACCTGAAACGGCTTCAATCAAACTTCCATCAGGAGTGATCATTTTATTCAACTGAGCATACTCTGAATCTCTCTCCTGAAGCTTATTGTACTCATCAAGTGTCAGTGCAACCAGCGCAGCATAATACTCACCCTTTACATCTGTCATTGACTGATAAACATTAAATGAATATGAAGGTCCGTAATGAATTATTGTGTATTCACTGTTGAAATCCATATCCTGCTTAGTAAACGCCCAAGCATATGCATCATCAGCTTCAAAAGTTACAACGTCATCATAATGAAGACCACTTCTTGTTTCAGCATATTCACCGTCTTCAAAGCTCTGTAAACCAATCGCAAAACTGATTTCAAACGTATTTTCTTCCTTAGCTGCATAAACAGCCTCAACAGTTGTATTAGCTGTTACAGTGATTACATCACCCACATTATAATCAGTACCATCAACAACATATTTAACAAAGTTGTAATATGGTCTTGCAGGTGCTGCAGGAAGTGTATATTCGCCTGATGAAACCTCAGCAAGAAGAACCTTATCTGAGTTAGCATCCTTGATTGTTACAAGATAATTTGAATCAGGAGCATCAGCAGGAGTTGAAGTAACATATGCATCGCCGCGAACTATAAAGCCGATTGCCTTTGCAGTGAACATATACTTATCAACTGACTGAGAAGTATTAGCCTTATAGTGATAGTTCCAAGCAGCCCAGCCTTCACCATCAAGAGTATCAGTATCATGATCGTCTACGTTATTGTAAAGAACACCGTCACTGTTAATAACTACTGCCTCGCCATATACGCCTGTACCTATCTTAACGCCATTAAGATAAATATCATATACCTTAGGAGTCATTGCATTGACTGCATCAGCAATAGCTTTATCAAGATCTGTCTGTGTTTCAAATACAAGACCGACAACATCCTTGCCGCATATTGAAACAACTTCCTCGTTATCAAGAGTTATGTTGCTTTCATACATATCAGGGTCAGTTTTCTGAGCAAGAGCAATCTGCTCCTTAACTGCATCAGCAACTGACTTATCATAATCAACTGCCTTAAGTGCATCAAGCTGTGCTTCGAGAACAGCAGTTTCAGCATCAATTTCAGGCTGCTTATCAGCCATTACATCAATCTGAGCTGTTTCGTCAAAGTAAACAAGCTTATCTATTTCAGCAGAAGCTGCTTTCAATGATGATGCAGTAAACTTATTATCAACAAGTGCACTGACAAAAGCATTTTTAGCTGTGTTGAACGCTGTGAAATCAGCTGCATTGAGCACTGCTTCGTACTGAGCAACATAAGTTATATCGCTTGTAATAGGAGCATCAATATCAAGCTCAGGTGTCCATCCGATTGGCTGCATTGTGTAATTACCGTCAACATAATCAACAAGATTAATCTTATTGAAATTATTGAGATATATAGGCTTTGAAGAGATAGCATCACCATGTGTAGGTGTGATTGTGGTTGTCTTTTCAACGCCGTTAGCATCCATATACTTGAACTGTACTACATAAGTCTTAAGCTTAAGACCTTTATATGCGCTCCAAAGATTTGTATATCTGCTTTCACAGATTTCAACAATTCTGTCTGCAGATAACTCAGTATAATCAATATCTGAACCTGCTTCTTTTAATGCAGTTGTGAAACGGCTGTAGCTGTCCTCTGTATATTTAGCAGGCTCGGTAATAAGGTTACATTCAGCAACAAGGTCAACCAATGTTGAAATATCAACAACCTCAACGTTCATATTAATCTTTTCACCTGATGATTCAGATGTGAGCCACTGATAATAGCTGTAGTTCAAAAGACCATTCTGTGTGTTGAAAAGACCAACCATACCGAAGTTGCTGTTGAGTGTATAGGTTCTCTTAACAGGAGTTGTTGCAACACCGAGTGTAGGCTTCTCAAACTGAGGACCGTTGATTACCAAATCACCTGTTACATATGCCCATGCAGTTTCTTTTGAATTAGGTGAAACTGTCACAACACCATTTGCAGGGTTTGTTGCAGTACCATCAGTCTTTGTGAGCATTTCATCAAGAATATAGTTTTCAGCATCTGCTGCACTTACTCTTGTACCATCAGAAGCTACAAAAGCCTGAGCTGCAACGTTATTATGGGTACGTCCTGAATACTTAATATTCTTAAACTCAAAGTTACCGTTTGTAAGACAACCGGCATAATCACTTTTCTGCTGGTCTGACAAAGCCTTAGGAGTTGAGCTGTTGTTATTGTCACTGATGATTCGGTTAGAACCGCCCTGACCGCCGAGCTTTGGCATTGTAGCATTAATTGTAATACTGTCAAGACCGCTGTTTGTATTGGTACAGTCAGATGAAACACCTACTGTAGCACGACCCCAAGGAACACTGATTGCATCGTGTGTTGTTCTGATAATAACAGCAGAGTTTGTATATGAGAACTGACCCTGGAAATTGTAAGTATCATGAGTAGTAAGAGGGGTCATTTCTGTTCTGCCGCCGACTCTTGCAATTGTACCATCAGGAATCTTTGTGAAAGAATATTCGAGACTATTATAAGCATAAACAATATTCTCGATAAATGCTCTGTGATTTTCCATCTGAGTTGCATAATCAGTAAGTTCAACGTCATTAAGTGTTGCAGCATAAGTTCTTGCCTGCTCAACTGCTAATGTCAAATCAGCAAAGTTATTATAATCTGTCGGATTTTCAACAGAATCAATTAATGCAATTGCAGTATTAAGTGAAAATCTGCCCTGTGAGGTCATTGTAGCCTTGTCAGGTGAAAAACGAAGATTTCTTACTGCAGTTTTTACACTCTCAAGTGCATCAGCATAAATTTCCTGATTTGCAGGAGTATCGTTTAATGTATCTTTAGTATTAGGATAGTTATCAACACTGCCCCATACAGCAATCTGTGCCTCAGCAGCCGCTGCATTTGCCTGTGCTCTGAGCTCAGGAACGAAGATTGACTCATATGAGAAGAGTGCATCAATAACAGCCTCTAATTCTGTTGTATCAATTTTTGAAACAGCAAATACAAGATTGCAGTCAATAAGTTTGTCAGCAGCAGCCTGTGCAGCAGCAGCGTCATTATAACCTGTTTCGGTAAGACCTGCCATAATTGCCATAGCTGCTTCATATGCTGATTTTAATTCTGCCCAGCTTGCATCTGTTGAATCCTCCGGCTGAACACCCTTGTTATAGTCGCCCATCTTAGCGTCCATAGCCTTGCGAAGATTATCATAAGCTACATCGTTTGTCTTGGTTGTGTCAGCATTTTCCATAACAGAAATAAGTCTGCCGATTTCTGTAGCACAACCTGTGTAGTTATTTGATGTTGTGAAATAATCAAGAGGATTGAATGCAGTCGCATCATCCATAGCCTTGATGTAATAACTGAGACCGCCCTGTGAATAATTGGTGATATCAATTGACTTCATTTTACTGCCGTTTGCTACTACTGCATCAATAAGAGCCTTAAAGTTAACAACATGGATTTTCTGACTGCCTGTAACAGTAGAAGTAATATCACCACCAACAGGAATGAAACCGCCGCTTGAGCCGTAGGCTGCACTTACACTTGGAGTAATGTCACGATAAAGCTCACTACTGTTCATAGTGCCTGTAAACTTATAGATATTTGATGCATTACGAGGAGTAATTCTTAATGTACTGCCCAGTATTTTTTTGTAGTAAACTTCATATACTTTTGCACCATTCTGAGTATCAGTATATGATATACTGTCAGTACCATAATTCAAAGCCCAGTTAACATCAAAGTTACCGCCGTCAAAGCCCTTCCAGTTCTGGTCAAGAATAATACCGTCAGTGTTGTTAAGCTTTATTGCAGTAACATATCTCGTCTTATTATTTGTACTGCCATCACCTGTTGCAGTAACACGCATTGTTGCCTGAGGAATATTTTTGCCGTCATAAAGCAAAGTTACCTCAGGATAATACAATATTGTTTTAACATTAGGTGCACTTTGATTGCTGGTATTCAAGCCATTAGCTGAGCCGCGTTCTGCATTATAATTGGTTTCAGACCAGAGAACATTCTTGTAAGATGTTGCTGCATCTGAATCACCTGACCATACCTTGCTATAGGTTGTGCTGTCTTTTTCATTAACAGCACTGATTGCAGCATCACCTGTATAATCCTCAATGCCTGCAATAGCTGTTTTAAGGTTGTTTGTAGCCTGCTCAATAACAGAAGAAGAAACACCGCCGTACATATAAGCATCAAGCGCTTCCTGGCAGCCGACATATGCATTGTATGCATTAGTTACTTTTTTATAGGAAGCATTAGGTGTTTCAAGTTTTTCCTCAAAAGCAGCCATCTGCTCTCTGGCAGCATCGATGTAGCCGTCTGTAACAACTGTACCTGAATTATCTGCAAAAGCAGTAAAAGCAGCCACAGGAACAGATGTAACCATCATCAAAGCCGCAAGGAAAACAGACAGAATTCTTTTAGAAAGCTTAGTTTTCATAATTAATTTCCTCCCATATTATTAGGTTTTTAATACCCGCATAGCTGCAAATGCTTAATTTTCTGACCCAAACGCCGCACAGAGCACAGCAGATTTATCAAAACCCGGTGGACCAACGGGCATAACAATCCCATTAATCCTATTAATATACACTTGCATTTTACCATATAGCTTTATCAAAATCAACACATTTTTCAAAAAAACTTTTTACAAAATGTTAACATTTCACTTAATAGACAATTGCCTTTGTTTTGATGATTTACGTATACATATTTATATAGAGCTTTCAAATTACAAACAAGCCGTATTTGTAAAAATATACAATTTAATTGAATATTTGTGCATATTTTTGAATATTTATACAAACTTTTCAAAAAGGGTTGAAATTGCCAAACAGTATATATATAATAGTTACAAAGCTGAAAACAATTAAGGAGATACATTATGGCTAAGGAAATCAAAAAGGTAGTTCTTGCCTATTCAGGCGGACTTGACACATCAATAATCATTCCATGGTTAAAGGAAAATTATAACAACTGCGAGGTTATTGCAGTTTCTGGCGATGTCGGTCAGGGCACAGAACTTGACGGACTTGAGGAGAAGGCAATTGCAACAGGCGCATCCAAGCTTTATATTCTTGATCTCAGAGATGAATATGTTGAGGATTATATCTTCCCGTGTTTAAAGGCAGGCGCTGATTACGAAACATATCTGCTCGGCACATCACACGCACGCCCCTGTATTGCAAAGGGTCTTGCTGAAATCGCAGTCAAAGAGGGTGCTGACGCTATCTGTCACGGCTGTACAGGCAAGGGCAACGATCAGGTGCGTTTTGAGTTAACACTCAAGGCATTCGCTCCTGAAATGGAAATCATTGCACCATGGCGTGAGTGGGATATCAAGTCACGCGAGGAAGAAATTGAATATGCCGAGGCACACAACATTCCTCTTAAAATAAATCGTGAAACAAACTATTCAAAGGATAAAAACGTATGGCACTTAAGCCATGAAGGTCTTGACCTTGAAGACCCTGCAAATGAACCTATGTACTCCAAGGAAGGCTTCCTTGAGTTAGGCGTTGCTCCGGAGCAGGCTCCCGACAAGCCCACTTATGTAACAATTCATTTTGAAAAAGGTGTCCCTACCGCAATCGATGGTGAGGAAATGAAGGCACTTGCCATTGTTGAAAAGCTCAATGAGCTTGGCGGTGCAAACGGAATCGGTCTGCTTGACATTGTTGAGAACAGACTTGTAGGTATGAAGAGCCGTGGTGTTTATGAAACTCCCGGCGGTGCAATTCTCTACAAAGCACACGAGCTTCTCGAAATGATTACACTTGACCGCGAAACATCACACTATAAAAAGCTCGTATCACAGAAATTCGGCGAGCTTGTTTACAACGGTTTATGGTTCACTCCTCTTCGTGAGGCACTGTCTGCCTTTGTTGACAAGACACAGGAAACTGTTACAGGCGATGTTAAGGTTAAGCTTTACAAGGGCAACATTATCAATGCGGGCATTACCTCACCCTACACTCTTTATGATGAAAATATTGCTTCCTTCGGCGAGGACGGCGGTGCTTATAATCAGGCTGATTCAGCAGGATTTATTAATCTGTTCGGTCTTTCAATAAAGGTTAAGGCTCTTCTTGACAAGCAGAGAGGCGAATAATAAACAATTATGCGGGCGGATGGTATCCGCCCCTATGCATTTACAACAACATTAAAATAAGGGGAAGTTTATGGCACAGCTATGGAAGGGCAGGTTCAAAAAAGAGCTTGCAAAGGAAACCAATGATTTCAACTCATCAATAAAATTCGACTCACGAATGTATGCCCAGGATATTCAGGGCAGCATTGCACACGCAACAATGCTCGGAGCGGCAGGCATAATAGACCGGAGTGAAAGCAATAAAATTGTTCAGTGTTTGAGTGAAATATATAATGATATAAAAAACGGCAGTCTTAATATTGATATGGAATCTGAGGACATTCACACCTTTATTGAGGGTGAGCTGACAGCGAGGCTCGGTCAGACGGGAAAAAGGCTGCACACCGCAAGGTCGAGAAACGATCAGGTTGCTCTTGACATAAGGCTTGTTCTGAGAAATGAAATTGATGAAATTACCGATAAAATCAAGGAATTAATTACCGTTATATGCAGCAAGGCAGGAGAAAACAAGGAAACCATTATGCCGGGCTACACTCATTTGCAGCGGGCACAGCCTATAACCTTCGGTCATCATCTTATGGCTTATGCCGCAATGCTTTGCAGAGATATCGACAGACTCAGTGATGTAAAAAAGAGAATGAATGTTTGCCCTCTGGGCAGCGGTGCACTTGCAGGCACAACATATCCCCTTGACAGAAATATGGTTGCAGAGCTTCTCGGCTTTGACGACATAAGTGCAAACAGCCTTGACGGCGTTTCAGACAGAGATTTCTGCATAGAGCTTGCTTCGGCATTATCGCTGATAATGGTACATCTTTCACGCTTCAGCGAGGAAATTATTATGTGGTGCAGCTGGGAGTTCAAATTCATTGAGCTTGACGATGCATTCTCAACAGGCTCAAGCATTATGCCGCAGAAGAAAAATCCTGACATTGCAGAGCTTGTCCGCGGCAAGAGCGGCAGAGTTTTCGGTGATTTAACAACACTTTTAACAGTTATGAAGGGTATTGCTCTTGCATACAACAAGGATATGCAGGAGGATAAGGAGGCTGTTTTTGACGCAGTTGACACTGTAAAAATGTGCCTTAATGCTTTCACGCCTATGATTGATACAATGACAGTTATAAAGGAAAATATGAGAAATGCTGCTGCAAAGGGCTTTATAAATGCTACTGACTGCGCAGACTATCTTGTATCAAAGGGACTCCCCTTCCGTGATGCATACAAGGCAACAGGCGAATTGGTTGCAATCTGCATTGACAAGGGATTAACTCTTGAAACACTGCCTATTGAGGAATACAAAGCAATATGCGATTTATTTGATGAAGAGGTTTACACAGCAATAAATCTTGAAAAATGCGTTAATGACAGGCTTGTTGCAGGCGGACCGAGTGCTGACAGTGTTGAAAAGCAGATTAACAGGGCAATGTCATTTATAAAATAATATCACTTAATACAGCGGATTATTAAACTTCCGCTGTATTTTCTGTTGACTATGATATTAAAAGAGAGTATAATAAGGTTATCTATAAGCTATTTGAAGTAATAGCAAATGACATATTGAAAGGTAAGTGCCCAATGAGCTATAAAATCGTTGTTGACAGTTGCTGTGATTTAACTGCAGATATGAAAAAATGGAGTAATCTTGAGGTTGTTCCCCTTACTCTCCAGATTGGTGATTATGTTATTCCTGATGATGAAAATTTCAATCAGGACGATTTTGTTAACAGAATGATTAACAGTGATGTTTTAGCTCAGTCAGCCTGTCCTTCACCCCAGGCTTTTGCAGATGCCTGTGCAGGTGACTTTGACGATGTTTACATCATTACAATCACCAGTAAGCTGAGCGGCAGCTATAACAGTGCAGTTCAGGGTGTTGAGCTGTATAAAGACGAAAACAACGATAATAAAAATATTCACGTTTTCAATTCACTTGCAACATCAGGTCTTGAAACACTTATTGCTATGGAAATAAAAAAGCTTGCAGATGCAGGCAGAGATTTCAGTCAGATTGTTGAAAAGGTTGAGGATTTTATAGTAAACAGAAGCAGGCTTTATTTCTGCCTTGAAAGCTTTGATATTCTAAAAGGCAACGGCAGACTGTTTAACCTTGCAGCAAATGTTATTGAGGCACTCAGGGTTAAATTAATCGGTCGTGCCGAAAACGGCAAGGTAGCAATTGCAGGCAAGGATTTAACAGTAAAGCGTACACTTGTCAAGCTGTCACATCTTATAGCCAAAGACACAGAGGGCGCTGATTTAAGCAACAAGCTGTGCATTATCAGCCACGTTTGCTGCGAGGAAAAGGCAAATACAATCAAAGAGATGATTGTTAACAATACAAACTTTGAGGAAAGCAATATTATTATTCTTAAAGCCAGCGGACTGAATACACTTTATGCTGCCAACGGCGGAACAATAATAAGCTTCAGCTACTAATTGCAAATTCATTACAAAAGAGGTAATACACAATGGAAATCAAGTATGAATTAACACAAACACCAAAGGCTAAGCCCGAGGGCAAGCTGGGTTTCGGCAACATTTTCACCGACCATATGTTTATTATGGATTATAAAACAGGTGAAGGCTGGCACAATGCAAGAATTGTACCTTATCAGCCGCTTACGCTTGACCCGTCTGCACTTGTGTTCCACTATGCGCAGGAATGCTTTGAAGGTATGAAGGCTTACAGAACTCCTGACGGAAGCGTTCAGCTTTTCAGACCTGACAAAAACGGTGAAAGAATGAAATCAACACATGAAAGACTCTGCATTCCCGAAATTCCTGTTGAGGATTTTGTTGAGGCTGTAAAAGCACTTGTTTCAGTTGAAAAAGACTGGGTTCCGAATGAGCCTGAAACCAGCCTGTATATCCGTCCGTTCACAATTGCTACCGAGCCTGTTCTCGGTGTTAAGGCTGCGGATGAATACAAATTCATCATTATCTGCTCGCCTTCAGGAGCTTACTATGAAGAGGGTATGAACCCTGTTAAAATCTATGTTGAGGACGAGTATGTACGTGCTGCTCCCGGCGGCACAGGCTACATCAAATGCGGCGGTAACTACGCAGCATCAATCATTGCATCTGAAAAAGGTCACAAGCTCGGCTTCTCACAGGTACTCTGGCTTGACGGTGTTGAAAGAAAGTATGTTGAAGAGGTCGGCTCAATGAACATTATGTTCAAGGTTGACGGTGAAATCTACACCGCTCCGACAGCAGGCACTGTTCTTCCGGGCATTACAAGAATGAGCTGTATTGAACTTCTCAGGGACTGGGGTTATACCGTTCACGAGGAAAGATTTACAATTGATTTCATTATGGATGCTGCTAAGTCAGGCAAGCTTGAAGAAGTATTCGGCACAGGAACAGCCGCTGTAATCAGCCCTGTAGGCAGTCTTACATATGAGGGTGACACAGTTGAAATCAACGGCTTCAGAACAGGCGACTTAACTCAGAAGCTTTACGACACACTGACAGGTATGCAGTTCGGCAAACTTGACGACAAAATGGGCTGGATTGTAAAGGTAGACTAATAATAAATTTATAGCAGTCCAAAAGGTGAGAAACGCCGTGGACTGCTTTTTTAATTATGAGAATTATTGAATTTGAAATAACGGCTGATGACAGCGGAAAGCAGATACGTGATTTTCTGATGGATTTCGGCGTATCCTCTTCCCTGCTTACAAAGCTGAAAAACACTGAAAACGGAATAACAAAAAATGGTGAATTTGCACGCACAATCGACAGAATCTGCACCTGTGATACCATTAAAATAGCTATTGAAAGCAATGGGAATATGCCTGAAAAGCTGTGGGATAGTGATGTTCAGGCTGTGTATGACGACGAGGATATACTCGTGCTTAACAAGCCTGCATTTATGCCTGTTCACGAAAGCAGAAATCACAGAGGTGACACTCTTGCAAACGCTGCCGCCTGCTATATGGAAAGTGACACTGCTTTCCGTGCAGTATACCGCCTTGACCGTGACACATCAGGTCTTGTTCTTATTGCAAAAAACGAGCTTGCCGCCTGCAAGTTAGCAGGTAAAATACATAAGGATTACTATGCTGTCTGCAATGGTATATTGAGCGGAAAGGGCACAATTGATTTGCCCATCCGCCGTGTACGTAAAAGCATAATTGAACGCGGCGTATTTGACGACGGTGAAAGAGCAGTAACACACTGGGAGGCTGTCAGCAATAAGAACAACACCACGCTGCTTAAAATAAACCTTGAAACAGGCAGAACCCATCAGATTCGCGTTCACTTTTCTCACCTCGGTTATCCCCTGCTCGGTGATACGCTTTACGGCGGAAGCACAGAATTAATAAACAGGCAGGCACTGCACTGCAAAGCAATTTATTTCAAACATCCTGTTACCGATAAGGAAATGGCTGTTGAATGTGATTTCCCAACTGATTTTAAAGGACTGATTTAATGCCTTCTTATTCTACACACTGCATATTTGCCCGTGAGCTGCTCCCCGAAATTTATATATCTGCCGACTTTGATTTGAATGAAGAGGCACTTATGGCAGGCACACAGGGACCTGATATTTTCTTTTTTCACAGAGTATTCCCATGGATGCCCGGCAGACCGTTAAGAAAAGTCGGTTCAGACCTGCACAGGTCAAAGCCTGCTGACATTCTTGAAAATATGCGTTATTACTGCAATAATGTTTCAGATAAAAAGGATATCGCAAAATCATACATATACGGATTTATAATGCACTATGCTCTTGACAGATTGTGCCACCCCTATGTTTACAGTCAGCAGAACAAAATAGTCAAAAAAAATCCTTTGACAAATCCGCACACTGCACACAACACAGTCGAGTTCAGTATGGACACATATATGCTTAACAAACGATACGGCATTGCCGAGCCTGCTTTATTTGACACTGCCTGCACTGTATGCGAGGACGAAAAGGTGCTGGCAGAAATCGGAAGGCTTTATAATTATGTTGTACCAAAGGTTCTCGGTATTGAAATTGACAAAAGCACTGCCGCAACAGCCATAAAGGATATGAAGCGTGTTCAGTCTGCAACCTTTGATGCAACAGGAATAAAAAGAAAATTTCTGAATGCTGTTGAAATTGTAATTGCTCCCTTTTCAAAAAACTATAAATTTTCTGCAATGCTTCGTCCAAGGGACTTGGAAAAATCAAAAAAATATGGTAATATAGACAACAGCAAATGGCAGTCCCCTTTTGATAACAGCTATCACACCGAAAGCTTTGAGGATTTATATGAAATCGCAAAGACAGATGCAAAAATAATGATAGCAAAATTCAGCACGGGGGAAGATTTATATAAAGCCACAAATAATTTATCATTTTTAACAGGAGTTGAAGTAAAATGAAAACCATACCAAGCTTTCAGATTGACCACAATATTTTAAAAAAAGGAATTTACATCAGCAGAATTGATGATGATATAACCACATACGATATACGTATGCGTGAGCCTAACAGAGAAACTGTTATGACAAATGCCGCAATGCACACCATTGAGCATCTTTTTGCAACCTATGTAAGAAATACGGAGTTCGGCGACAATATAATTTATTTTGGTCCGATGGGCTGCAGAACAGGCTTTTACTTTCTGACAAGAAGTCTTAGTGACGGATATAGCATCAATCTCATTAAAGAGGCTTTTCAGTACATTGCAAACTTCTGGGGTGTTGTGCCCGGTGCTTCACCAAAGGAATGCGGCAACTGCCTTGACCATAACCTTGCACAGGCAAAAGAGGAATCAAAAGCATTTTTAAAAGTTATTGAAAACTGGACAAAAGCGGACCTTAAATACCCCACCGCACCGACAGAGTAATAAAACAAAAAAACAGCCGTGAGCAGATACAAAATCTGTTCACGGCTGTTTCTATCTTTGTTCTAATTCAAGAAGATATTTCTTTTTATCAATACCGCCTGCATAGCCTGTCAGATTGCCGTTTGTGCCCACTACTCTGTGACAGGGCACAATTATGCTTATGGGATTGCGTCCTACGGCACCTCCAACCGCCTGTGCCGACATCCGTGCAATTCCTCGCGACTCTGCAATCTCTCTTGCAATATCACCATAGGTTATTACCTTACCATACGGAATTTTCAAAAGAATATTCCATACCTGCTGCTGAAAATCCGTGCCTTTAAACCGCAAAGGAGGTATAAACTCAGGCTTGATGCCATTAAAATATTGGTCAAGCCACAATTTAGTTTTGTCAAAAACAGGCAGATCGCTTTTGACAGCATCATCACTGAGATTTAAAGCAAAATATTTCTGCTCATCAAACCACAAACCTATAAGATAATGCCCGTCGCCTGCCATTGTTATTTTACCAAGCGAAGAAGCATATGTGCTTATGTATTCCATCATTCAACAAATTTACCCTTGAAGTCAGGCTCAATAATAGGCAGACCAAGAGTTTTTACTGCGTTTTTAACAATATCCTCATTTGTTTCACCCTTTATCGGATAACCGAGGAAAGTCATATTGTAAATGGCAAGATCCTCGAATTTAGGCGACATTTCATTGATAACCTTAACAACATCATTATCTCTGAATTCAAATGTAAATTTTCTTACGTGAGCAGTTTCAATAGGTCTTATCCACAGTTTCAGAGTTCCGTCCTCCTGCCACGCAGCCTTTGAATATGTATGATAATGCAAATCACCGAGGGTGATTTCCGAAATTCCGTATTCACCGTCAAGACCAACCTCAATAGTGTTTTCATATTCCTTTTCTTTCCAGTAGAACAGCAGTTTATCCTCATCAAAGGTAAGTTTCATTTCATTAATTTCACCCGGCTTATTGTAAAGCATCTGTGTGATTGAAATTGTAACCACAGAAACAAACTCAGAGGTTTTGCACTTGATAAGCCTGCCTGAAATCTTCTGCTCCATTTCCGTATTTCTTTCAGTTGCAGGAAGCTCCTCAACATGACAGCCGTCAATAGTTTCAATAAGCTTTTCATAAGCCTGCTTATTTTCAGGCAACGGCTCATAGCCGAAGCACTGAGGAAAGTATTTCCAGAACACCTTCATAACCTTGTAATCCTCAGCCTCACCGCAATTAAGAACCACAAGTGCGTCATAATCGGGAAACATAAAGCAGCGCTGACCGAAAAGACCATCGGCACGCGAGCTGTTGGCAATAGGATTTCTCCAGAACTGATAGCCGTAGCCTTCCATATTGTCAATATAACCGTCACGAACGGAATTAACCTGCTTTCTTGTAGCCTCCCTGACCCATATTTCAGGCACAAGCTGAGTTCCGTCAATCCATTTTCCGCCGTGAATATAAGGCAGAAAGAATTTGGCAAGGTCCTCACTCTTCATATAAAGCCCCCATCCGCCTGCATTATTGCCGGCACCGTCTGTTTCCCAGAAGGGCTTTTCAATACCAAGCGGTTCAAACATTCTCGGATAAAGATAATCTACAACGCTCATACCTGTTACCCTTGAAATAATAGCGGAAAGCATAAATGTATTCTCTGAAATATAATTGAATTTTGTATTCGGAGGCAGAATAAAGGTTGCACCCATAAAATTGGAAATCCAGTCCTTCTGCCCTTTTTCATCAAGCACGGTAATCAGCTTGTCACTGTGCATTGTAAGAAGCATACGTATGGTAAGCATTCTGTTAAAAGGACGCTTGCTCATAGGGTATTCAGGGAAAAATTCCGCTACTCTGTCATTGAGGCTAAGCAGACCCTCACTCACAGCAAATCCGATTGCCGTTGATGTAACCGACTTGCTCATTGAATAAAGCACATGAGGACTGTCTGCATTGTATGGCTTGAAAAATCCCTGGGCACAAACCTTATCATGACAAACAACAGTAAAGCTTTGAAGTCCCAGACCCTTCTCATTAATTTCATTTAAAAATGCAGTTATTACAGAACTGTCAACACCGACCTCCTCAGGTGTAACATGCTCAAGTGTGCATTGCTTTAATTTTTCCATAGTTCCCTCTCCAATCAAAAAATGCTTGTAATTCTATTTATTATTCTACAATATAAGGTAACCATTTTCAACCTTAAAAATATAAATAATAAATTAAATAATATATTATAAGATAAAATAATTGACTTTCTTGATAGAATTTGTATAATAAACAATAGGTGATTATGTCTTCTGCTCATAAGAGGTGAATGTATGTTAAAGCTTAAAACCCTGCGTGTGCTGGTAAGTGCAATAATAATTACGGCAGCACTATTTTCCCCCATAGCTGCGGAAGCTGCTGATGAGGGTCAGATAAGAAATAAAATAGTTTCTGTCGCATCTGCCGAAGTCGGATACACGGGCACCTCAACCTATTCCAAATACGGTGAATGGTACGGCTATCAGGGCGGCTGGTGCACAACATTTGTGCTCTGGTGCTATAATCAGACGGACAAAGAGTTAGGGACAAGCCTTTACGGCAATGTCATTCCATCGGGCGGTAACTGCAACAGTATGATAAGCTGGTATGAAAACAAAGGCAGATATCACAAACGCGGTGACGGCTATACACCAAAGGCGGGCGATCTTGTGTTTTTTGACTGGAGCGGTAACGGTTCCTCTCAGCATGTAGGCATTGTTGACTATATATCAGGAAGCACAGTCCACACAATTGAGGGCAACTGCTCAGGTCAGGTCAAAGCAAGAGAATACACAGCAAACGGAACAAAACCATATAATAATATAAGCGCTATTATGGGCTATGGCACTCCCGAGCTTTCAAAAGCATCAGGAGGAAGCAGCAATAAAACCACCACTGAAAAAAGTACTGCTCCCAAAACAACAGTTAAAAAAACCACAGCAAAAAAGAATAAAAGCACAACAGCTGAAAAAACAACAGTCACTGCTGCTGAAAAAACAACTGAAATAAAAAAGGTTGAAAAGCTCAGTCTTGCAAGCGAAAGCTACGAATTAAAAGTAGGCGACACTGTTCAGCTTGATTACTCAATTGAGCCGGAAAATACAAGAGCTGTTGTCGAATATTTCTGCGATGAAGAAGGAATAATTGATGTTTCGGCAAACGGTGATATCACTGCCGTGGGAAAAGGAAGTGCAACAGTAGTTGTATGTGCCAATAATGATATTTATAACCAGTGCAGTGTAACTGTAGGAGAAGCTGTCGGCAAGGTAACTGCACTTGCACCTGAAACCACATCATCAGTCAATACAGAAGAGACTGAAGCTTCAGACAGCGACAGCCTTTTTACAAAAGCGGGAATTAATCTGGAGGTTTTAATTCATAACAGACAGCATTTAATCATAGTTATTTCAGTCACTGCTGCTCTTTTATCAGCAATTATTATGATATACACTGTAAAAAAACGAAAAAATAATTTATGAGGAGGAAGGGAAATGAAAAGAAATTCTTTAGACTTAATGCATAAAAAAACAAACAAGAAAACAGAAGGCGTTATAAAAAAATGGCTTCTTGTCATTATTGACATTACATTGTTTGCCTTTTCAAACGCCACCATATGTTATATTGTAAGCGGCGGAAAAATAGGCAGTTCGGAATACAGTCATATACTTTTTAACGCTTATCATTTAATTATTACAATCTGCTTTGTTTTTATAGTAAACTACTTGCTAAGACTCTACAAAAGCGTATGGACCTTTGCAGGAGCGAGAGAAATAGTTCTTTGCCTGATGTCCGCTGCTATTAACTCCTCTTTACTCTATCTTGTTGATAAAATAATATTCAATATAATCTATAATTATAAAATTCTTCCGATTTACGCGTACTTTATTAATTTTGTATTTGTTACATTCTTTCTGTGCCTTCCCAGAGTAGGTTATTTAATTATAAAAAGAGAAATAAAAAATCAGATTAATTTTGAGCTTTCAAAAAATAAGAAGCGCAATCTTAAAAGAATTATGATTGTCGGTGCAGGATATATGAGCAATACTGTCATTGATCATATTAAGGAAAAGCTTATTGACAAATACATACCTGTTGTTGCAGTTGATGACAATCCTGCAAAAAGAGGCAAAAGAATCAACGGTGTAAAAATTGTCGGAAATATAGATGAAATACCTGAAATCGTTAAAGAATATGATATTGATGAAATTGTTATTTGCATTCCTTCAGCAACCAAAAAAAGAATGAATGAGATAACAAGAATTGCCGCATCAACAAATAAAACAGTTAAAACAACTCCTTCTATGGCTGAAATTATTGAAAACGGCAATTCACCAATTACTTTCAGAAAAATTGAAATCACTGACCTGCTTGCCCGTGATGAAATCAAGCTTGATAATGTTGTATGTAAATACCTTATTGACACAACTATTCTCGTAACAGGAGGAGGCGGCTCAATAGGTGCGGAAATATGCAATCAATGTGCAAGATACAATCCCAAAACAATAATTATTTTTGATATTTATGAAAACTGCGCATTTGAGCTTGCAAATGATTTAAGAGAAAAATACGCAGCTAAAATAAATATTCAGGTAAGAATAGGCTCTGTTCGTGACACAAACAGGCTTAATGAAATATTTGAGGAATTTCATCCTGATGTTGTGTTCCATGCTGCTGCGCACAAGCATGTTCCCTTAATGGAGGACAGTCCCTGTGAGGCGGTAAAAAACAATGTGTTCGGTACATACAATGTTGCGGTTGCTGCTGATAAGTATAAGGTTCCGAAAATGGTTATACTTTCAACTGACAAGGCAGTCAATCCCACAAATGTTATGGGCTGCACCAAAAGAATAACCGAAATGATTATTCAGTATATGAATGAGGTAAGCAGCAATACTATGTATGCTGCCGTCCGTTTCGGAAATGTGCTGGGATCTCACGGCTCTGTTATTCCGATTTTTGAAAAGCAGATTGAGGCAGGCGGTCCTGTCTGTGTAACTCACCCTGATATAACACGTTACTTTATGACTATTCCTGAGGCTGCTCAGCTTGTATGTCAGGCAGGCGGACTTGCCAAAGGCGGTGAGGTTTTTGTTCTTGATATGGGTGAGCCTGTAAAAATTATGGATTTGGCTGAAAATCTTATCAAGCTTTCCAACCATACTGTTGAAGAAATCGGAATAAAAATTGTCGGTCTTCGCCCCGGTGAAAAGCTTTATGAGGAGCTTTCACTTGATGAGGAAATGGAAACGAGGCAGAAAACCGCAAACAAAAAAATATTTGTTAACCAGCCAATGGTTATCGACTACAAAAAATTTAAAACGATGCTTGAAAGTCTTAATGATATTGATGAAAGCAATGTAAGAGAAAAGCTTATGAACATCGTTCCGAACTATCATCCTTCAAAAAACAATTGACAGCGGAGGCTTTGCCTTGAGCAATAAAGGAAACAATATAAAAAAAATAAAAAGCAGAAACTACTATTCATCTTATCCCAAGCTGGTGGCACTCAGTTTTATTCTGCTTATACTTGCAGGCACTGCTCTGCTTTCACTGCCGATTTCAGTAAAAAACGGCAGCGTTACATTCCTTGATGCACTGTTCACTGCTGTCTCTGCAAGCTGTGTAACGGGACTTATTGTATATGACACCTTCACAAAGTGGTCGCTGTTTGGTCAGATTGTTATACTCTGCCTCATTCAGATCGGCGGTCTGGGCTTTATTACAATAATGACAATGCTGTCAAGATTTGTTAAAAAGCGTGTCAGCCTCAGGGAAAAACTGCTGCTCAGAGAAAGTGTAGGCACAATTTATAAGGGTGATATGAAATCCCTTGTCAATACAGTTTTAACAGGCACAATAATGTTTGAGCTTCTCGGAGCAGTCATTCTTTCAACACAGTTCATACCCCGAATGGGCTTTAAAAACGGCTTGTACACCTCAGTTTTTTTGTCCGTATCAGCATTTTGTAACGCAGGCTTTGATGTACTCGGAAGAATTGAGGCAGGCTCATCCCTTATTACAGTAAATAACAATCCTGTTATTATTCTCACTATATCGGCATTAATTATTATCGGCGGCATCGGCTTTATTGTGTGGGACGATATTTACAGAAGAAAAGCACGCTTTAAAAGATATTCGCTGCATTCAAAGCTGACAATTATTACCACCATTGCACTGCTTGCTGTCGGCACAGCTATATTCTCAGTACTTGAGTGGAACAATACTCTTGCTGATATGCCTGTATGGCAAAAGCTGCTTAATGCGTTTTTCTGCAGTGTTACACCAAGAACAGCAGGCTTTAACAGTATTGTAACAGGTGAAATGAGCGGTGCTTCAATGATGCTGACATATGCACTTATGTTCATAGGCGGTTCGTCAGGCTCTACTGCAGGCGGTATCAAAACAATAACCGCAGCTGTTCTTGTGTTATGTGCCGTATCAACACTGAGAAACAAAAGAGATATCGAAATTTACGGCAGACGCATTACCTTTGATGCCGTTAGAAAAGCGGCTGCCATAACAGCAATTAATTTTACGGCGATTTTTATTTCAACTATAATTATAAATATCTGCCAGCCGGGTTTCGGGTATTCACACATTCTTTTTGAATGTATATCAGCTATCGGCACTGTGGGAATGACAACAGGAATAACTCCCCTGCTTGATACAATTCCGAAAATTGTTATTGCAATGCTTATGTATATAGGACGGATTACGTCACTTGTATTTGCATTCTCAATTATATTCTCAAACAAAAAAACAACAACTAAAAAACCGACAGGCAATATTATGATTGGGTAACAAAGGAGTAGAAATGAAATCTATTTTAGTAATCGGTGCAGGCAAATTCGGTCATCACATTGCAGAATATCTTTGTGATATGGGCAATGATGTAATGCTTGTTGACAAGGACGAGGCTCTTATTGATGCCTACGCTGACAAGGTTACCGAAGCAGAAATCGGTGATTTCACAGTTAAAAACAATCTTGAAGCGCTAAACGTTAAGGATTATGACTATATTTTTGTATGCATCGGTGATTTTCAGGACAGTCTTGTTGTCACAAGCTATCTTAAGGAGCTTGGCGCAGGCTATGTTGTAGGCAAGGCTTCATCTCTCATTCACGAAAAATTCCTGCTTCAAAACGGCGCTGATGAGGTAATTTATCCGGAGAGGGACATTGCATACAGAATGGCGGTTGAATATAATGACACATCAATATTTGATTATTTCAAGCTTAGTGATGATACGGGAATTTATGAAATTGTTCCGCCTGACAAATGGATAGGCAAATCGCTTTCAAACATCAATGTAAGAAAAATCCATAACATTACTGTTATCGCCTATAAGGACGGCGATAAGGTTGTTGCAATAAACTCGCCTGACTACATTTTCTCAAAGGCACAGCATATTATTGTTATGGGTGAAAATAAGGATATTAAAAAAATTTCGAAATAAGGAGATAAATAAAATGTTATTCAAACCCGAATATGATGAAAACGGCAAAAAGGTACTTTGCGAAATGAATGGCATTAACAGTGATATGTTAATGGATATTTATGTTAAAAAGCTGAAGCAGGGCGATGTACTCAATATTTTTGAAGAGAAAAATGAATGTGCAGTCCTTCTGCTTTCAGGCAAGGTCAACTTTACCGTAGCTGACAGCATTAATGAAGAATGTCAGAGAGAAAATCCTTTTGAAAAAACACCTTATGCAGTACACTTCTGCAAGGGTACAAAGGCTTCTGTTACTGCTATTTGTGACAGTGAGGTACTTGTGCAGATGACAGACAATGAAAAAACATGGGAGCCTGTTTTCTATAACCCTGACAACTGTCTTTATCAGGAATTCGGCAAGGGTCAGTGGAACGGCACAGGTCACAGAATTGTGTCAACAATGTTTGACCTTGACAACGCACCTTATTCAAATATGGTTATGGGCGAGGTTTTCAACCAGCCCGGCCGCTGGTCAAGCTACCCCCCTCACCATCATCCGCAGCCTGAGCTGTATTACTATCAGTTTGACCACCCTGAAGGCTTCGGTGCAGGCTTTGAGGGCGACACACCATACAAAACCGAAAACGGCACCTGTCTTTGCATAAGAGGCGGAAATGCACACCAGCAGGTAACTGCACCCGGCTATGAAATGTATTATGTATGGCTTATCCGCCACATTGACGGCGACCCATGGGACAAAACAAGAATTTATGTTCCTGAATATGAATGGCTTGCAAACGCTGATTAATTATACATTTTGAGCATAAATATACAATAATTTGCTGCATATTTATTGACTTTATAAAATAATTATGCTAAATTACTTTAAAGGACAAGGGTGGGGTGACAAGGCTTGAACCTAACAGACTACCTGCCCTTGTCTTATTTATTTGTTAAATACATAAAATACGGAGGAAGAAAAATGAAAATGGCAAAAAGAATTTTAGCCGTTGTTATGGCTGCTTTAATGGCTGTTGCAGTATTTGCAGGCTGCTCAAAGGATGACAATAAGCCGGCATCAACAGCTAAAGAGGAAAAAGTTAAGGTAATTGACATTGACCTTTCAGATGAAGTATATGCTCTTGGTGTTAACAAGGAAGATGCTGAGCTTCTTGCAAAAACAAACGAGTTTATTGACAAAATCTTAAAGGACGGCACATTTGATGAAATCTGCACTCACTATTTCGGTAACGGCGAGCCTGTAGGCGTAACCTCAGCAGTTGAGGATCCGTCAAAGGACCAGCTTGTTGTTGCAACAAATGCTGAGTTTGAACCATTTGAGTTCAAAAAAGGTGACCAGTTCTACGGAATTGATATGGAAGTTGTTAAGGCACTTGCAGATTCACTCGGCAAAGAGCTTGTAATCAAGGATATGAAATTTGACGCTGTTGTTCTTTCAGTTCAGCAGGGCAAGGCTGATATAGCTGCTGCAGGTCTTACTGTAACAGACGACAGAGCTGCTCAGGTTAATTTCTCAAATTCATACTATGCAGCATCACAGAGAGTAGTTGTTAAGGGTGACGACACAACATTTGATGCTTGCCAGACAAAGGAAGATGTTGACAAGATTCTAAATGCTCTTGATGCATCAGCAAAAATCGGCGGACAGAACGGCACAACAGGTCAGTACTATGTTGAAGGCTCAGAGGATTTCGGCTTTGAAAAGCTCCCTGCAACATTTGTCGGCTATGACAACGGCTCACTCGCTGTTCAGGACTTAATCAACGGCAATGTAAAATATGTAATCATTGACGCTGCTCCTGCTTCTGCAATCACAACCGCCATCAACGCAGTAGCTTAACAGACAACAATAAAATACCTCACCTCAGTTTCGGGTGAGGTATTTTTTATAAGGAATTTAATTATGAATTTTGGTAAAAAAGTAGAAGTCTTTTATGACTTTTTTATTAATCACGGTGCATATAACACTGTACTGCTCGGTCTAAAAAACACCTGTATAATTGCAGTGCTGGGATTAATTATCGGTATTGTTATCGGCACAATTCTTGCAACGGTGCGTGTGCTTCCGAAAAATAATATAATTGTAAAAATTCTCGATAAAATTGCAGGTTTATATGTCAGCCTTTTCAGAGGAACACCTATTGTTGTTCAGCTTCTTGTGTTTTATTATGTACTTATGCCGCTGATGTCACTTAATCTTAACTCCGTTGCAGTTGCGGTTGCCGTATTCGGTATGAACTCAGGTGCTTACATATCTGAAATTATGAGAGCAGGTATCCTTTCTGTTGACCCCGGTCAGATGGAGGGCGGACGTGCTGTAGGCTTAAGCTATTCAACAACTATGATGAAAATCATAATTCCCCAGGCAGTCAAAAATATTCTTCCTACTCTCGGCAATGAATTTATTTCGCTCATCAAGGAAACATCAGTTGTAAGCTTTGTAGGGGCAACAGACCTTTATGTTGCATTTAACCGTATAGGCTCAAACAGCTATGAATTTATGGTGCCTTATATTGTAATGGCACTGATTTACATTGTACTTGTTGTAATCATTTCAATATTCGTTAAGATTATGGAAAGGAGCCTGAGGAAAAGTGATAAAGGTATGTAATTTAGAAAAAAGCTTCGGCGATAACCACGTATTAAAAGGAATTGATTATGAAATCAAACAGGGCGAAAAGATAGTGGTTATCGGTCCGTCAGGCTCAGGAAAGAGCACATTTTTAAGATGCCTTAATCTGCTCGAAACTCCAACAGGCGGCGAGGTTTATTTTGACGGTGAATGCATTACCGACAAAAAGTGTGACATCAATAAGGTAAGACAGCATATGGGAATGGTATTTCAGCACTTCAATCTGTTCAATAACAAGACCATTCTTGAAAATATCACCCTTGCTCCCGTTAATCTGAAAATAATGAGCAAGGATGAAGCTAAAAAGAAAGCAATGGAGCTTCTGGAGCGGGTAGGACTTGAGGACAAGGCTGACGCCTATCCCTCACAGCTTTCAGGCGGTCAGAAGCAGAGAGCAGCAATTGTGCGTTCTCTTGCCATGAATCCCAAAGTAATGCTTTTTGACGAACCGACATCTGCACTTGACCCTGAAATGGTCGGTGAGGTTCTGCAGGTTATGAAGGACCTTGCGAAAGAGGGTATGACAATGGTTGTTGTTACACACGAAATGGGCTTTGCACGTGAGGTTGCCGATAAGGTGCTGTTTATGGACGGCGGATATATTGTTGAGGAAGCACCTCCCGAGGAGCTTTTCACAGCACCAAAGGACGCAAGACTTCAGCAATTCTTAAAGGCAGTATTATAAAAATAATCATAACCACCCGTCAAACGGGTGGTTTGCACAAGGGCTAAAAGCCACTGAT
>X363_Desmarests_Spiny_Pocket_Mouse__coassemble_119_pt1 | contig 65868 bp, 53 predicted proteins | sample X363_Desmarests_Spiny_Pocket_Mouse__metabat2_high_PE_020 | metagenome-assembled genome bin X363_Desmarests_Spiny_Pocket_Mouse
TTTCATTACTAAAACCCTAAACCTCTTCCGAAGTTTAGGGTTTTTCTACAGACTGGGACTATCCTAAAGGATAGTTTTTATAACAGAAAAATATAAATGTTATCACCTCGTTTTGAATAATAAATTTACCCCTCCATATAGTTAGGCAGTGATAAGACATTTTTTAGAACCATTTTAAGATTCGTTTACAAATAATTTGTAAATACACCTCCCAATATATTAGGCAACGGCAGAACAGAAAAAGGGCAATGTTTTTAAAAAATTCTTTTTAAATTTCTGCCACAATCGATTTTTATCTGTAGTTGGCAAACAGTTGCTTATCAAAGAATAAAATCTCGTTATATCGCCACACAGAGCGTATAGCTTGTTCTTTTATTGCTATGAACTATTAAAAAATTGCATTCTGACACCTCCCGATTATTTAGCCGTTAAGTTATATACTTTGAGGCAAATAATTTGAATTTTTATAGGTATCAGAATGCAAAATGGCAAAATAAAAGCCGGGCACTGAAACCTATACACACTTTCACACAGACTACTCCCTTGTGTGAGGAATAGTTATGTAAGTATGTATTCGTTTCAATGCCTGACTATATCGTTCATTAAACTAAAAATAAAAAATAATAATGAAATATTTAATTGTAATGTATAATATTGACTTCCTCTGTCAACAATATTTAGTTTAGCAAAACTTATTTTATATGTCAATTATTTTCTTTCGACATATTTTGCTTACAAAAATCGTGTTAACAAAATAGTAAGGCTTTTTTACGATTTTGGTACGATATCTTTTAACTAACGCTGTGTGTGGACATGGAGTATGCGTTGTAACATGACATATCATAACCTTTTATAAAAATATAAATATTTTTCTTTCAACAAATTAGCAACTCTTATATGTGAAATATCTGAATTTTTATAAAGCTCAGATACAACTTCGGGAACAGTTTTATTTGCATACAATCCCTTGTTTTCTTTTTCTGTATCTATTCCATAGTAATTAAGAAATGTTTTGCTAAGCCATCCCTTGTATTCTTCGGCTTTTAACAATTTACTTCTATTGCGGTTAAACTTAGTTCTTTAAAAAGATAGCAATATATTATTTCAGGCACGAAATCATTTATGTTTCTGTGGCTAAGTAAATCATAAGTCTTAAATATAGTTGCTTATCCCGATTTCATTTTTATTATGAAGATTTAAATGTAATCCTAATAATATCAATCTTTATTGCAAACAAGATTTCATAAAATTATAAGAAATTTCTTCAATTTCTTCCGCTGAAAGAGTATCAATAATAGTTACAGCCCCATAATGGTTCAGGTAAGAATCACAACATTTTCTGAATACGCTTGTTGCGGAATTTCCTGTTTCTTCTTGTATCCGTTTTAAAGCCTTTAACATTCCTTTCACTATGGTTTTGTTCATGCTGAAAGGTTGATCAAATAAATCCTTTTGGATTTGTTGTGCAGAAAATAAAATTTCCGTCAAATGCCACGGATTAGTTTTAGTTTGTTCCTCATCATAAGTTAAATAACCCGACCACCAAAGGCGTGAGATTGCATTATAATATGTAAGAGAACTCCTTCCCTCTGTTGCAAAAAAACGTTTATCAATACTGACAGAATCATCAGATTTTTTCCATCTGTTTAAAACATATTCTTTATATGATTTGTGACATAATGCGGTCCAAAGTAACGGGTCAGAAGCTTGCATAGGAGAAATTTTGTCTTTGTATTCGTTGTAGAATGTTTTGATATTAACTAAATCATCACTGTTTTTTGATTCAATATCATCTCCTGTACATGAAAAAGAAATGTTTGGTACTGTTATCGACGATGTTTTATAATATTCATCAATTCCGACTTGAGCAAAATACTCATCTATCCATGGATCATCACTATAATATTTTTCCTTATTGATGTTAAGATCTTTTTTCAGTGATTTGTAAGCCTCTCTTGTAAAATATATTAAATTCACAAAACATCGTCCTCCTGTCTTATTGTTGACCATTCTGTCATTTTTTGCATTAAATTGTTAATTGCATCATTTGTTACATATCCCAATATGATATTTGCTAACTCATAGTCCGATTTTGTACAAGTTGCAAGTTCATCAATACCATAATTTGATAAAGCTTTCATTATAGAATCTGCCCATATTGTCCCTTTATATGTAGGAGTTTCATCATCGGTTTCAACAATTTCTTCTATCCTGAGTTTATTAATTGCTTCAGTAATAGCAGGGAGAATAATGGCTGCCTGCAAAAATCTTTCAATTCCGTTCTTCTTGTGTTTTTTATTCATCAATTTAGCATAATTCTTATATTCCGTATCAGGGAGAGTTATTACTATGTAGTTAGATAAAGCTGGATCTGTTTCGTTTATGTCAGCATAGTTCAATTTCATTTCAGAAATATCAGGACTGCCTGTGACTTGGACTACTCCAGAGGTGTTTTTTTCAAGAATGGTATTAAGTTTTATTTTTATTCCCGGTTCATTAGCTACTATATCTCCTTTACGCAAACGAAAAGATTTGGTATCAAAATAATTTTTATTGAATTCCTCAACTGAAAATTCCGAAATGTTATCATTTGCGACAACTGATGCTTGTATTTCCAAAACATCAGTTAATTTCTTTTTTGGAATAGAGATAATGGTAGAAGAATCTATATTTAAATCTTCAACTTTTCTGAAACAAGTTCTGTAGCAAGTAATCCGCACAATTATTTTCAAAGTACCTGCTTTCAATAGTTCATTTAATCCAAGGCAATCCAAAAAGTATTCTAATTCCAAAACGATATCATTTCCAACATCACTGAAAGATTTAACATTTATAGAGAATTCGCTGTCTGTAAAATCATTAGTAAATTCGTTTAATACCGGATGTGGGTACTCAACTGCTTTGTTTTTCATTTTGCACCTCCACTGTAAAAACAGGTATAACAGCCATTATTTCATTGCTTTCAAATTCTATGTGTATTATGTTTTTACCTTCATTTAATGTTATTGGTCCGATCCTTTCTCCATTAACATCGGTTCGAGGCATACCTTCTATTTTAATATTTTTTATGGTTAAAGCATCTTGTCTATTATCTTCTCTTCCTGCATAATATTTAATATAGACGTTTTCATATGTAGAAGGAGAATCAACATATAAACGATATTTATTTGCTGCAAGATAAAATGTTCTATGATCTTTTATATTTAATGTGGATATTTTAATCTTTCCTTTTCCTGATGTTGCACCTTTGTCTTTTCCATCGCTAGGCTTAACAACAGGAATTTTTATATTTGTTTTCTTCTTTCTTTTTTTCTTCTTACCATTTTTTATGCCTTTTGTTTGCGAAAGTGAACCTTTACCATTCTCTGCAGAATCATACTGACTATTGTAAAACATTCTTCCGTCAAAAGAAACAATTTCGTTGATTTTTATATCTGTTTTTAATCCGTCGGTTCCTTCACTGGTCATACTGTTATCTGAAGTATCTGGCAAATAATTTCCTATACCAGCATCCATACGGTCGGTAATTTCTGCTTTTTCGAATTCATCAAGTGTGCTTTGAATTTCTTTTGATATTTTTCTTATATATCGTGCAGCCTTGTTTTTAAGATCACGATTATCTGTTATATTTTTTGCTTTCCATTCAGTATGTTGTGGCGGTTCCGCTTCACGTAATGTTTTGCTTAAATCCATTTTTTCTACATCATTTACTACAATAACTATTGAAAAATGAGGCAAACCTTCTGCTGTGGTATTGATCAACATTCCTGTTGAACGAAATCTCGAAAGTGATTGTGCATAATTATCGTCATATTTTGTGTATATACTTAAATCGTCTTTTTCTGCAATTTTGGTTTTCTTAAGCTGACCTTTTGTAATCGTTTCAAATATTTGACGTGTGTATTTTAGTTGAACTTCATCCTTAAAAGTTTCAAATAACAATTTTTCGATTTTATCCTTGCTTATTTCATAATTTGCAATATCGGATTTAATGACAACTTCAAGTTTTCCCATCAGTATAGAAAGGATAAAGTTTTTTATTATTGCAACGGCAGTTAATTCTTCCCAATTTTCATATTCTGCCTCTTTGAACCCTACAACTGCGACATCTGTTCCGATCTCTTTTCTGTTAAATATATCAATATTAGCGAGTGGACAATCATCTTTGGGAAGAATAGGTCGACCAGTATATTCATCAATCAAATATAGGTATTTCCCTATAGGTTGTGTTCTTCTTTTTGATCCATTATATTCCCTTTGACTTGTAACAAGTCTCGTAACGCCTTCAAAAGCTCTTCCTCCATCTTGAGCAAGGGTGTTATAAAAGACAAGATTTAATGCAGAATATGCAAAAGGTGCATTTTTTCCGATACCGAAACTTCCTGCACTGTTGTCATCTTGTTTAATTGATATACCTTCTGTGTTTACAAGCAGATCCCAAAAAGATTTTTCACCTTCATCGATTTTTGCGTCTACACCATTTAATCCAACTGTGTTATAGTCACTCATAACTAACATTGGTATAGTATCTTCATTTAAAGAGGTTTGAATGTTATCAAGAAATTCCATTATTTTCGGGGTGCTTAAAGGACTGGTTTTCCAATAATCAATACTGTTTGATAAGGATTCTTGATATCCTTCAAACATAGGAAAATCACTTTTTTCAATTTTTACCAATTCAAATTTAACTTTTACAGGAATACTGTCGGCAAGACTTTTATCACGTGCATCAAGGGAATTTTGACAGACTTCTCTGGCGAGACCATCCATTATTCCCGATCCCTTAAACATAGTTATTGCAGCAATATTGTTTCCACTCTGATTTCCAGTTCCTAGCAAGGGGAAATCCCAACATACTTTACCCATAAACACACCCCTCTTTAATTTAATGTGAATTTTTCGTTGTTTGAATCTATACCGAGAAATTTATTTTTTGTAACTTTAAGTTCTTTTTCAAGAGTATTAAATATTTTCTTAATATCTTCATCTGTATAATCATAATTAGATTTACTTGAGCAGTTTCCGAGTAATCGCATCATTTCAAGTATTTTATTTGTTCTTGCTTCCGCAATTCTTACGAATCGTTCTCGTTTTGTTTCCTTTGACATAATTGCACCTCTTTAAATATATTTTGACATTATTATACAAATACAAACAATACTTGTCAATGTATTATCAAAATAATTTTGAAATATATTGACAAATCTGCAAAAAATATAGGGCGTAAATAAAACTTACGCCCTATATTTTTATATATTATTATAATAGATCATCATTTAAAGTTTGAAAACATGTATACATGAAGTTTGCCATGGTTTCGATTAACGGGATTGTTACAGAATTTCCAAATTGTTTATATTTTTGTTGGGTTGAAATTCCTTCTGGAAAACTAAACTGATCTTCTCCATCATCATTTAAAAATGCATAGTTTATAAAGCCTTGAAGTTTTCCCCATTCCCTTGGTGTCATGACACGAACACAATCGTTATTCAATGGACTTCTTTTTGTAGGATAGTGTGTTCCGGCAATACCTTCTTGCTGATCAATTACAAGATTGCGTTCCTTTCCAGATCCTCCTGTTGCCATTATAGTACTGGCGATAGGATGTTCGATTTCCGGAGAGTTTACTATTTTGTAACCAAATCCATTTCCGTTTTGAGCTTGTCTTTCTCTGTGAGCTATTAGTGTGTTATAATAACCAGATGACATATAAAATCTTTGATCCGCATTAAACTCAATTAAATCATTTAGATCATTATATATATGCAAATCATTATTTACAGGCATATCATCAAGGTCATTAAGTAAAGCATTATTATATCTATTCCTATCAAAAGCAATTATATATGTTCGAGGTCTGTTTTGAGGTACTCCGAAATACTTGGAATTCCTTATAAACCTCTTATGGTCTATTAAAATATTATCATTTTCATCATAATCAATGCCGATAATTTTATAGTTCAGATCAGATTCTAATTTTTTAATAATTATTTTAAAAGTTTTCCCCTTATCATGTCTTACAAGATTCTCCACATTTTCCAAAAATATTGCTCTTGGTCTGGAATTTTCAATTATTTCAGCTATATGATTGAATATGATACCCTTATAGGGATCATCAAAACCTTCTTGATTTCCAACAGCACTGAATGTTTGGCATGGAAAGCCTGCTAACAATATTTCATATTCGGTTCGATTTACTATTTCTTTGAATTCGTCTGATGTTAAGTCGTTTTCCGGATTTTCTCCAAATAAATGTTCATATGTAAGGCAGGCATATTTATCTACTTCAGCCGACAAAACATTTTCGAAATGTCCTGTCAATTCAAATCCTTTTCTTATTCCGCCAATACCTGCACATAGATCTATTGTTCTGTAAGGCATTATTTTCTCCCCTGAATTGTTTTTTCTATAATATCAGCACAAGCACTAACATTTTTTGTTATTTCTTTACCCCAAAATCTCAGTACTTTCCAACCGTTTGATGTCAAATAATCATTAACATCTTTATCTCGTTTTATGTTTTTTTCTATCTTGGGTATCCAAAATTCTCTATTTGATTTTATATCGTTTTTTCTTTCTTCCCAATTGTACCCATGCCAAAATTCGCTATCACAAAATACTGCAACCTTTTTACCGATGAATACAATATCAGGGTGTCCATATACTTTCTTGCTGTTTAATTGATATCTTAATCCTCGATTCCAAAGTTCTTTTCTTAACAGCAATTCTATCTTGGAACCTTTATTTTTAACAGCTTGCATATTTTTTCTCCGTTGTTCTTTAGTAAGTCTATCCAAAATAATCACCAACCAAAGTATAATTTAACTCTAATAATTATATTATAATTTATTAAAGTTTTCAATAAATATCTTTTTATTTTACTAATCTATAGAATTGGGCTTTTTATTTTGTTGAGGATAGTGTGTATAATTAGATGAATTAATCTTAATTATCTATACAATTTGAAAAAGATTATTAGTTGATTTTTAGTGTTTTAAAAAAATTATGGATATATTACAAGAACAATTATATGTTAATAGTTGAAATGCATTGAAAAGACAGTTAAAAGCAATGTATAATTATATACATATAGTAACAATGATAGATGAATTAGATGACTGACAAGAACAAATTATCCACAAATGAAAATCAGGGCGAGATTGTAATATATCAGACCGATGATGGTGATACAAAATAGATGTGCGTTTTGTTGATGATACAGTTTGGCTTACGCAGGCACAATTATGTGAGTTGTATCAGACAAGTAAATCAAATATCAGTGAGCATATTAAACATATTTTTGAAGAGGGTGAACTTGATGAAATTTCAGTTGTTCGAAAATTCCGAACAACTGCTTCTGACGGCAAGTCTTATAGTGTTGCCTACTATAATCTTGACATGATGATTTCTCTTGGTTATCGAGTGAAATCAATTATTGCCACTCGTTTTTGTCGTTGGGCAACAGAACGACTAAAAGAATATATAATTAAAGCTTTCACTCTTAGGAACCTACATTTATTTTTTGTATTTTATTCCAAAAACTTATTGATTTTAATATTTTTTTGGATATAATGTAATTGAGGTGAGATTTAATGACTTTTGAAAACAGTTTAATAAATCGTCAAGAATATTTAGATAAACTTATTGCTTTAAAAGATAAACAGTTAGTTAAAGTGATTACAGGTATTCGCAGATGCGGTAAATCTACTTTAATGGAAATATTTCAGAACTATCTTAAATCTAACGGAGTTTCTGAAAATAATATAATTTCAATTAACTTTGAGGATTATGATAATTATGACTTGAGAGAACCTGCAAAACTCTATTCATATATCAAAGAAAAATTATCTAATAAAGAAATGAATTACATTTTTCTTGATGAAATTCAGCATGTGGAAGATTTCCCGAGAATTGTTGACAGCTTGTATATAAAGAAAAATGTTGATGTATATATAACAGGATCAAACGCATATATGCTTTCAAGTGAGATAGCAACTCTTTTATCGGGCAGATATGTTGAAATCAAAATGCTGCCATTATCTTTTAAAGAATATGTTGAAAGCACAGGAGATACAAATGAGCTTTCAAGAAAATATGCCGATTATATTGAAAACAGTTCCTTTCCATACACTCTTGAACTGAGGGATACCCCTAAAGAACTTCACAATTATTTGGAAGGTATCTATAATTCTATTGTAGTTAAGGATATTGCAAACAGAAAGAAGATAACAGATACTATGATGCTTGAAAGCATTACAAGATTTCTGTTTGACAATATCGGCAATCCTATGTCAACTAAGAAAATTGCTGATACAATGACTTCTATGGGCAGAAAAATAGATGTTAAAACGGTTGAAAAATATGTAAGTGCTTTAACAGAAAGTTTTGTAATGTATCAGGCGAAGCGGTATAATGTTAAGGGTAAGCAGTATCTGAAAACACTTGAAAAGTATTATGCAGTGGATATCGGTTTGCGTTATATGTTGCTGGGCTCACGCTCAACAGATGTAGGTCATATTCTTGAAAATGTTGTGTATCTTGAACTCATTCGCAGGGGTTACGATGTTTATGTAGGCAAAATAGATGACCTTGAGGTCGATTTTGTTGTTATGGATAAAAAGCAAATTGCGTATTTTCAGGTGGCCGCTACTGTTAGAGATGAAAGCACATTGCAAAGAGAACTTCTTCCTTTGCAAAAAATCTCAGACAATTATCCTAAAGTTATATTAACTTTAGACGATGATCCCGATGCTGATTATGAGGGTATACGAAGGATAAATGTATTGGATTGGCTGATTGACAAATAAAAAGTTAAAAGCGTTGAGATTTTAGAACTCAACGCTTTTGTTATATAGTTAAACAGCTATGCTGAACTCGTATGTAATCGGTAAATTGTGCCCGTTAACAGTGCGGATTTCACGGTTAAAATGTACTGTTCGTACAGGACACATTATATTAACCATCTGACCGCCTACTGAACCAGCCTGCTTTGAAGTAAGGTCACCGTTGTAACCATTCTTAAGGTTAACACCAACCTCAGCTGCTGCTTCCATCTTGAATCTGTTGAGAGCTTCTTTAGCCTCTGGTACTACGTTTTTGTTGCTTGACATTTGAATACACCTCTTTTTCTGTTTATTGCAAATGTGAATAATGATGGTTTGAAAACAATCATTTCTCACACTTGCAAGTATAGTTTATGAAGTGTATTCAATTTTACAATTGAAAAATTTTAGCAATTATGAATTCTAAAATTTTGATATTTGTTTGAGTCAAATCGTCATATTTTTCCTGCTTTGAAAAGTAGCTGATGCATATTATTTGTATAGAGCAAATGATATATGGTATTGCTTTCTTTTCCTGCAGAGTTAAATTCATAACATCATCATAGCCATTGATTAAGCCTTTTAAAATATCAAACCATTTGGTATTTTCGCAATTTTTATTATCAAATGTTTCCGAAAGAATTGCAGTTGCACAATAGCAAATATCAAATATGTGTATGTTTTTTTCCGTTATATCAAAATCTACAAAAATATAATTATTACTATCAGTCAGAATATTTTCGGGATTTAAATCTCTGTGAACGGTCTGCTTTGGCAGTTTTGATATAAGGTTTTTGAGCTGTGTTTTTAAATCATTAAAAAATGCATTTTGTGAAAAAGTCAGTTGTTTTACATTGTCAATACATTTAATCGCATCTGTCACAACGCAGTTTTCATTGCAGACAATATTTTGATTCAAAAATGCTTTGTGAAGCTTTCCGATTGCTGCCCCAACTTCATAGCAAAGGGCAGTGCTGTTGTAAAAATCCATGCTTTTCAACGGCTTGCCGTTTATTTTTTCAGTCAGTATGAAGAATAATTCACCATCTGAAAAATATAAATCACCGTTAATTGTTTTTATGGGCAGTGCTGTTAAGATTTTCAAATTGCATAATGCTTTTGAAGTATTAATCTGTTTATTTAAAGCAGATAAATTTGTTGTGACCTTGAGAAAATACTTGTTGTCAATTACCCAAATGTTTTCTGAACGCTTTGATGTGTTGACGTGATAATAATCACTGATTTCAGCATTATGCAAATTCCAGTTTTTCAGAACCTCACTTAGTTTTTTACGATTTATCATAATGTGTTCCTCCTGCAAAAGATTAATTTTATATGGCTTGCAGGCAATATGATTGCTGATAAAATCTGTTGGTGAGCATCCGAATTCCTTTCTGAAGGCTTTGTAAAATCCTGCACTTGTGTTATATCCATAGGCAAGAGCAGTGTCAATAACTTTGCTGCCGTTTGATATTTCAAAGGCTGAATAAATCAGTCTTCTGCGATTTACATATTCCATTGCAGATAAGCCTGTCAATGATTTAAAAATACGTGAAAAATGATATTTTGAATATCCTGCTCGGTTTGACAGCTCGGTTAAGGTTATATCGGTTTTTAAATTATTTTCAATAAAATCTATGCTGTCTTGAATTATATTAACAGCTTGCATATTACCACCGCCTGATTAATCAAATGCATTTGATACTGTTATAATAACACATCGGCAGAGTAAAAACAGTTCCCAAATTGCTTTAATATGTAAAAAATGAAAGTATTATTTTTGTATTTATGTTTGCTCAATTACCGGGTGTTTATATTAAACTTTCCAAACTCGCTTTTCTTCGATAAGAATATTATTAAATTATTTCTTTTGCGTGGTTCAGACCATTTTATCGACAGTTTGAAACGGTATGTGGTTAACACATACCGTTTTACTGCTTTTCCATATTTCTGACATCTGTCGGCGTCTGGTTAAAGATTTTTTTAAATTCATTGGAAAAATGGTAAGGAGAGCTGAAGCAGAGCATATCTGCAATTTTGTTTATCGGTGCCGAGGTCTGGACAAGAAGTCTGTACCCTTCCTCCATTTTCTTTTTTATTATATACTGCTTGGGAGAAATAAGAAGCTCTGACGTGAATATCTGGTGAATACGTCTTGGTGATATTTTAAAAAACACTGACAGCTCGGTTATTGATATTCTCGAATACAGCTTTTGCTGAATGTATGAGCATATGTCGTCAATCAGCCTTTGCCGTTCTTTTGTTTCCTGATGCTTTTCGGCGATTTCATTTTCAGTTATCACACTGTAAAGATAGGTTGAAAACAGCGAATTTATATAATTGGTATTTTTGATTTCCTGACCTGCATATAGAAGTCTGCTGAATGCATCTGTTTCGTTATCTGTTAATTCGGCAGAGTATTTTTTGCCGAGCTTAAAATCAGCCGTCCCTTCGTATGAGAAATTAACCCATCGGTATCCCCATATGGGCGACAGCGCTTTGTACTTAATAATATCCTTGAATTTTATGAAAATATAATCATTTTCAGATATTTCTGTTTCCTTATCTGTATAATAGAATTTTCCGCTGCCGTGAGTGCATCTGATAAATGCAATGGTGTCATCTGAATAATGCTCCTTTTCATTATCATCGCATATATGATAATATGAAATGTCTGTAAGTATCTGATAAGCACTTGTTATTGAGGGGGAAAAACAGCGATGTTTTTTTCCGGATTCAATAAAAAAGGAATCACTTTGATACATAATTACTCCTCAGCTTCCGATTTTTATATTTATTATACTGTATTTTGAATTTAATTTCAACTTGATATATAATATAATTAAAATAAGTGAGGTGTATTATGAAACTTTATTTATTTGACAGAATGTATAAACTTATTCATTTTGATGATCTGAGTGTTCTCAGTGATGGAATATGCATTGAAGAGAATGTAAGTATCAGAATGTCAAAAAACGAAATTTACGCAGTGCAGATAGCAGTGCTGTCTGAATCAGATGATGTAATTGAAAGCATAAGCATAAAAAGCAGACTCAGCATAAGCTGTATAAATACTGATATATCTGATAAATTCGGCAATAAAAGAAGTGCACAAGTTAAGCTGAAAGCAAATATTATTCAGCCTTTGTTCTTCACGGTTCAATGCTCTGACGAATGCGGTGAAACAGAGAAAGCTGTTGTAACAATTAATACCATTAATGACAGCAGGGAGTTTGAAGTATGCTTTGAGCTTGCAGATGTTCCTGTTGTCAACAAGGGATATAATGACTTGTGGAGGCTGTCAAGGCTTAACTGGCTTAATTCAGGACTTGCCATTGACGAAACACTTGTAAAACCGTTTATATCACCTGTTATTTCAGATGACAGGCTGAATATACTCGGCAGGGAAATTTTGCTTGCTGACAGCGGACTTCCAAAGCAGATGTACTCAAAATTTGATGAGGCGGTTCAGATATGTGATGATGCTCAGAAGGAGCTTTTTGCAAAGCCTGCTGAATTTGTTATAGGTGATTGTATCCTTAACGGCGAAAAGACAGAAAGTGCAGTGTTCAACAACAGGATAGAAAGCAAAACAAGCTGTAATAATGACAGTTTCAGTGCTGAGATTTCCTCGGTGTTAAGATATGACGGGCAAATGGAATATTCGGTGAAAATCACACCCGAAGAGGATTTTACCGCATCTGATGTTTCACTGAATTTCTACATAAACAAGGATTGCTCACTGCTTATGCACGGGCTTGGTCACAGGGCGTCAGCGGCGGAAAATCTCAGCTTTAAATGGGATAATGATAAGCAGCAGGACTGTATTTTTACAGGAACAGTTAACTGCGGTATGCGTGTTAAATTCAAGGCGGAGAATTACAGACGTCCTCTGATTAATATTTTTTATAAAAATCTGCCTCTTAATGTTCCTGTTACAACGTGGGACAATAACGGCAGAGGCGGAATTGATGTAAGAGTTAAGGACTGCTGTACAAATATACGTGCCTATACAGGTAAGTTTGATTTTAAAAAGGGCGAGGCAAGGGAGTTCAAGTTTGAGCTTCATTTCACACCATTCAAACCGATTGACTATAAAAAGGCTTTTTCGGTAAGATATTCACACAGCAATAACCTTAAGGATGAGTATAAGGAAATTGACAGGGCGTATAAAAACGGACTTAATTACGTTACTTTCCATCAGGGAAATATGATTATGCCGTTTATCAATTATCCTTTTTACGAGGTTGACAGACTGAAAAAGGCTGTTAGCTATGCAAAGGACAGGGGAATAGGCATTAAGCTCTATTATACCGAGCGTGAGCACAGCAATCATATGGCTGAAACCTTTGTCTACAAGGCTCTCGGCGATGAAATTATTCTGCGAAAGCAGGGTGTCAGCCATTCATGGCAGAAAGAAAAGCCGCAGTGGCTTGTTGACAATTTCGGTGAGGATATTATCCCCGGCTGGTTTGTCAAATATAAGCACGGCAAGTATAAGAATGACCACGATATTTCATTTATTGTAAGACCTGATACAAGGCTTGATAATTATTATATTGAGGGTCTTAACTGGCTGGTTGAGAATGTGGGTATTAAGGGAATATATATTGACGATACTTCTCTTGACAGAACAACGATAGAACGCGCTAAAAAAATTCTTGACAGAACAGACGGCTTGATTGATATGCATATGTGGAATCACGAGGAGCCGAGAGCAGGTGATGTAAGCTGCCTTAATCTTTATGCGGAGCTGCTGCCGTTTCTTGACAGCATATGGCTCGGCGAGGGCTTTTTCTATAAGAAGTATTCGCCTGAATATATGCTCAGTGAGGTGTCGGGTATTCCTTATGGTGTCACAGGTCAGATGCTTGAGGGCGGAGGCGATTTTTATGCCGGTATGCTTTATGGTATGAACAACCGCTTCGGCTGGGGACACACAAACGCAGTGCAGATGTATAAGGTGTGGGATGATTTTGGTATTGCCGACAGCAGAATGCTTGGCTATTGGCACAGCGAAAATCCTGTTAAAACCGACAATGAAAATGTGCTTGCAACTGCTTATGTAAAGGATAATGAGGCACTGCTTTGCTTTTATAATTTCTCACAGGGTAAAGAAAGGTTTTCTGTTTTGATTGATGAAAAGCTTTTGGGCTTTACTCCGTCATCAGCTAAGGAAATAAGCTTTAAATGCAGCAGACAGAAAAAATTTGATATTAACAAAACTGCCGTACTTGGCAGCCGAAAGGGTATTATAATTAAGGTTAAGAGATAAAATGACTATTGAAGAACAGCTTAAAATTATTGATGATGTAATTGATAACGGTAGGTATAAGGCTGACTGGGCATCGCTTTGCAGACACAAAACACCTGAATGGTATCAGAATGCAAAGTTCGGAATATTCATTCACTGGGGTGTTTACAGTGTTCCTGCCTACAGCAATGAATGGTATTCACGTGAAATGTATGACAAAACAAAGCCTTCATACCATTATCATCTTAAAAGATTCGGTAGACACAGTGAATTCGGCTATAAGGATTTTATTCCTATGTTCAGGGCAGAGCGTTTTGATGCACTGCAGTGGGCTGAGCTTTTCAAAAAAAGCGGTGCAAGGTATGTTATGCCTGTTTGTGAGCATCATGACGGTTTTGCAATGTATAATACTGATTTTAACCGCTGGAATGCCGTTAATATGGGACCTTGCAGAGATGTTATAGGTGAAATAAAATCTGCCTGCGAAGATAAAGGACTTGTTTTCTGCGGCTCAAGCCACAGGGCGGAGCATTACTTTTTTATGAATATGGGCAGAACATTTGACAGCGATGTTAATGATGAAAGATTTGAGGATTTCTACGGACCTGCACATTACTGCAGAGAGCTTTCGTCAAACACAATGCATATTACTGCTTCAAGGTCAGACTCAGTGCCACCGTCACAGGAGTTTCTTCGTGACTGGCTTGCAAGAACCTGTGAGCTTATTGACAGATATCAGCCTAAAGTGTTATATTTTGACTGGTGGATACATAACAATGCATTTAAGCCATATCTTAAAAAGCTGGCAGCATTTTATTATAACCGTGCGGATGAGTGGGGCACTGAGGTTTCTATAAACTATAAGCACAATGCCTTTGTGCCCGGTGCGGCTACCTTTGACGTTGAACGCGGTGCTTTAAAGGATATATCACCTGTGCCGTGGCAGACCTGTACATCAATTGCCAAAAATTCATGGGGATATACCGAAAACAACAGGTTCAAATCGGCAAGGCATATTATCTGTGATTTGATTGACATTGTAAGCAAAAACGGAATGATGCTTCTGAATGTAGGACCGAGGGCAGACGGTACTATAACGGAGGAGGAAACTTCTGTTCTGCTTGATATCGGCAGATGGCTTGAAATAAACGGTGACGGTATTTACGGTACTGTACCCTGGAAATTTTTCGGTGAGGGTAAAGCAAATGTAAAAGACGGCTTTTTTCAGGATAATAAGGATAAGGGCTATACCTTTAAGGATTTCCGTTTTACATATAAGGACGGATGTGTCTATGTGTTCTGGATGAAGCCGAAAAAAACAGATACAGTTAAAATAAAAAGATTTAAAGCTGTTTCTCAGGATTTTATAATTAAGAATGTTAAGCTGCTTGGCAGTGATGAAAGCCTTGATTTTACCAGAGATAAAAAGAGTATGAAAATTCAGCTTAAGGATATACCTGAGGATGATATGCCCTTGTGCTTTAAGCTTGAGCTTGGGTGACTGATATGAATGATGACAGAATAGATTTATATACTTCAATTGTACCGAACAGACGTCAGCTTATTATACAGGAAATGAAATATTATGCCTTTGTTCATTATGGCATTAATACCTTTACAAATCGTGAATGGGGCAGCGGCAGGGAAAGCGAAAGTCTGTTTAATCCAAAAAAGCAGGATGCCATGCAGTGGTGCAGTGCTGTAAAGGATGCGGGAATGAAGGGTATTATTTTAACCTGCAAGCACCACGACGGTTTTTGCCTTTGGCAGACAGAAACAACTGAGCATTCAATAAAAAACAGTCCGTATAAAAACGGCAGGGGTGACGTTGTTAAAGAGGTGTCGGATGCATGCAGAAAATATGGTTTGAAATTCGGTGTGTATCTTTCCCCATGGGACAGAAATGCCAAGTGCTACGGTACACCTGAATACAATGACTTTTATATCCGTCAGTTAACAGAGCTTTTAACAAATTACGGTGAGATTTTTATGCTGTGGCTTGATGGCGCATGCGGTGCCAAGGCAGACGGTCAGCCTGTTCAGAAATATGATTTTGAGCGTATATGGAGTACGGCACTAAAGCTTCAGCCTGATATTGTTATGTCAGGCTGTGCACCCGATATCCGCTGGATTGGAAATGAAAGCGGAAAGACCCGTGAGAGTGAATGGAATGTTGTGCCTAAATTTCAGTATGACCAGCAGAATTTTGCTGACAACTGTCAGGACAGTGATGATATGAAAAAATTTCAGAAGCGTTGTGTTGATGTTATGCTGCCTGATATGGGCTCACGTGAATTTCTCAGTAAATTTGATGAATTTATGTGGTATCCTGCTGAGGTTGATGTTTCTGTCAGAACAGGATGGTTTTATCATCCTCTGCAGTCACTTACACTGAAATCACTTAATCACCTGATGAAAATATATTATAATTCAGTGGGCAATAATTCACTTATGCTTCTTAATATTCCGCCTGATAAAAACGGACTTTTCGCAAAGAAAGACGTTAAACGCTTAAGGGAAATGGGAAAGTGGATAAGAAAAGAGGAGGAGCTGACTGTTAAAAATGCACAAACCATTATAACAGACGGCGGTTTTACAATTAATGTTAAATTTCCAAAACAGAGTGTTGACAGAATACATCTTGCCGAGGATACAACAAAATCCCAGAGGGTTGAAAAATTTTCGGTTTTTGCTGAGGGAAAAAGGATTTTCAGCGGTACGGTTATCGGATTTTCACGTATTGCGGTTTTTGAGCCTGTTGAAACAGATTGTCTGACAATAAAAATTGAACAGTGCAGGAAAGAACCGTATGTTAATAAAGCATTGCCTGTTGCAACAGGCGCATACAGAGTAAGATAAGGGGATTAAAATGAATAAGCTTACAAAAATAATTATTTCGTCAATTGCAATAATCGGAATTGCAGGTGCGTCGGCAGGTGCATATTTTGCTGCGAATTATACAAAGGAGCGTACCTTTGGTGAAACAGAAACCTATGCTGTTGAAACAAACGGTGCTCCCTTAAGAGTCGCTGTAATCAGTGATTTGCAGCTCCCTGATACAAGAGATAACAGTACACATCAGTATGAATCCTTTGAAAATACATTGACAATGCTGAAAAATAAGGGAATGGATGCCCTTATTATCGGCGGTGATTTTACAGACTGCGGTACGAAAAAGGCGTGGGGTACCTTTAAAGAAATTTATGACAGAGTAATGGCAGACAGCATAAAGCCGATACCTATGTATATTCTCGGCAATCACGATTACTGGCTGCCTGATTTCATTAAATGCTTTGAAATTCCGACACCTGCAAAAATGCAGGACCGTTTTATTGAATATACAGGTGAGCAGGTATACAGTCATAAGGTGATTAACGGTTATCATTTTATTTGCTGGAGTTCATCTGACGGAAGCTATGACAAGTCATACCAAAATAAAGAGGCTGTGCGTGCCGAGCTTGACAGGGCAGTAGCAGACGACCCTGAAAAGCCTGTTTTTGTTATAACACATATTAATCCGTTTGATACTGCATACGGCTCGACTGAATGGGGAAATGAGGATATTTATGAGGTTTTAAAGGATTATCCTCAGGCAGTTTCAATATCAGGTCATTCACATTTTTCACTTATTGATGAACGCTCAATCTGGCAGAAGGAGTTTACTGCATTTACAACACAAAGCCTTGATTATATCGAGCTTGAAAGCGGCAAGTTTAACGGAAGTGTTCCTATGGATGCATACGGCAACAGCATTGCAGATAAGCTCCCCGGATGTATCTATATGAGCATTGAAAAGGATAAGGTAACTGTTGAACGTCTTGAAAATACGGGTAATGCTTTTAAAGAGCCGTGGGTGCTTGAGGCTCCGTTTGATAAGCCTGTTAAGTATACTGAGGAACGAGCAAAGGCAAATAAGGCACCTGAGCTTGACAAAAATTTATCTGTCAGCGTAAGTGACATAAAAGATGTAAATGATAAACCGCAGAAAATGATTTCGTTTGCAGCAGGCAGTGATGACGACTTTGTTCATTCATATAAGCTTCAGTTTTTAGATGAAAATGAAAAGCTGCTTGATTTTGAGGAAACAGATTATGAGGGCAATGTAATTTTGTATGATGATGAGGGCGAAAAGACGGATAAAGGCGGAAAGCCTAAAATAATCAGTGAGGTTTTATATTTCAGCGATTATGTGCTCGGACTTGCGAATATGTCAGAAACAGCAGAACTGAGGCTTCCGAATAATCTGCCTGATAATGCAAAATATGTTGTGATTACTGCAATTGATTCCTGGGGTGCTGAAAGCAACCGGGTAACATGTAAGTTAGGAGAATAGATATGAAAAGATTTATAACTGTATTAATAGTTTTATTACTTGTTGTTACTGTAGGCATGATATGCGGCTGTTCAAAAGAGGATGAAAGCTGGAAAACGAATGAAAAATATGACCTTTCTGTTCCCGTATTAAATCAGGACGGATGGTATCTTGTTTTTGAGGATGATTTTGAGGGCAGTGCATTAAATGAAAATATAACATTTGGTGATAAATATAACGGAAATAAGGAAATATGGACCACATCACCGCATGCAATCCGCTGGGAAAGCAACGATGAAAACAAGCCGGGTCAGGCGTGCTACTGGTGCCCTGAAATGGTTGAGGTCAAGGACTCTAATGCAATTATCCATTCACGTTATGAGGATAATCACACCTGCGACGGCGACTGTCCGAAAGAGGCACGCTTTACAAGCGGAATTGAAACAAGAAAGATTGTCGGCGACAACAACAATAACAAGGGCACAAATGATGAGCTGCTTTTCTCTCAGGCATTCGGCTATTTTGAGTGCAGAGTGAAATTTCCTGATTCAAAGGGCTTGTGGTCTGCTTTCTGGCTTCAGTCACCTAATATGAGAAAGGTTGGCAATGAAGGTAAGGACGGCACTGAGATTGACGTTTATGAAAGTGCCTTCATTAACAGTAAAAAGTCTGAAATGGGTCATGCTCTTCTGTGGGACGGTTATGGCAAGGATGCTAAGGTTTCAGGATATATCGGTGCTCTTGAGCAGGATTTATATGACGGCTACCATACCTTCGCACTTAAATGGACACCGGAGTATTATGTCTTTTACATAGACGGTGTGGCAACATGGGCAACTGATGACGGCGACGTTTCACGGGTTAAGGAATTTTTAAGACTTACCGTTGAAATTGATGCTGGTGACGAATGGGGTCCTCATGGTAAGAAAATAGGCGGTTTTGATGACAGCAAGGCTGCTGATGACTTTATGATTGACTATGTAAAGGTCTGGCAGAATGAAAACTATGAGCAGTTTATTCAGGATGACAGTGAATTTGAAGGTTCATTAGACCTTGGTTAGTGGGTTTGAAATATGAATATAAAAATTAAAATATTCTTATCAATTATTGCTTGCCTTTGCCTGATTGCAGCTGTTGTTCCATATTCTGTTTACACTGCAAGGGGAAATATTGGTAATATCAGTCTGCCGTCGGATTTTGAAAGCAGACTTAAATCAGACGCTTTTGAAAACACTGCTGACGTAAGAATAATGTCATCAAATCTTTTGGTGCATTATGAAAGCTGGGGAGGTTTGCCTGCAAAACCGAGAGCAGCCAAATACATAGAAATGCTTAAGACATATGCACCTGATGTTATCGGTATTCAGGAGCTTTGTGACAGTTGGTATTGCTGTGTTAAAAATAATCTTCCCGATGGCTATAAGATGCTGTACCCGTTTTCAACAGGAGCATTTGTAAGAATGACCGCTATGGTTTATAATTCAAATACACTTGATTTGATTGAACAAGGAAATTTTGCTTATGAGCAAAAGGATAATCCAAGACTTCGCCGTGTTGTCTGGGCAGTGTTTGAGGTCAAAGCAACGGGAAAACAGTTCGCCGTTACAAATACTCATTTTGATTTGCTTCGTGACGGTCGTGAGGCTGAGCTTACTGAGGTTATGAAGAGTCAGACTGATGAGCTTTTAAAATGCGTTGACGAAATTGCTGAAAAGTACGACTGCCCTGTATTTTCCGTAGGTGATTTTAATACAATGGAGGACACGGAATATACTAAGCCTATTGATATTCCTGAAATTTATAATAGTCTTGCAGACAGATTGTGTGATACTAAATTCAGCAGTGAAAATCAGATTTGCGGTACAGAGCAGGTGTGGAATTATCCGTCCTATGACCATATATTCCTGAAAGGCAATGCAAAAGTAAGCTCTTTCTGCCTTATGTCATATGATTATTTAACAGATATGTCAGATCATTATCCTGTATTTGCAGATGCGGTTTTAATGTAGATTAAGCAGGTTGTAATTATTGTTTAGTAGGAGAAATAAATATGAACAGCAAAAAGAAAATTATTATATCGGTTTTATGCGTGGCTGTTATAGCAGCGGCAGCGGCTGTGATATCACTTGCACTTACATCTAAAGGCACAGTTTCGGGAACGGTTACGGAAAGCGGAACAAACAGTCCCGTTTCAGGCGTAAGTGTAACTGACGGAAGAAATGTTGTTAAAACAGATGAAAACGGTAAATATGAAATTAAGGTATGGCGCAAAAGTCACTTTATAGCGGTAACAATTCCGTCAGGCTATGAAACGGACAATTATTATATTCCCTTTGATAAAGCTGCTGAAAGCTATGACTTTACGCTTGACAGGTCATCGGTTACAAATCAGGATAATCATTGCTTTCTGCAAATTTCTGATACCGAGATAGGGGAGAACGGCACTGGTGAATGGCTTGATGATGTTAAGGCTATGGTAAAGGGAAATGAGCCTGCTTTTCTTATACATACAGGTGATATCTGCTATGAGGCAGGACTTAAAAAGCATATTGAGGAAATGAATACCAAAACAATGGGCTGCAGTGTTAAATACGTTATCGGCAATCACGATTATGTTGACGGCAAGTACGGTGAGGAGCTGTATGAAAGCATTTATGGTCCTGTATGGTATTCCTTTGAGGTCGGCAATGTTCATTATGTTGTGACCTCTTTCCAGACAGGAAGTGACTACAAATCCTTCTATAATAAAAACGACAGGTGGAAATGGCTGAAAAACGACCTTGAAAATGTTGACGGTGATATGGAGGTTGTTATGTTCAATCATACAAAATCGCCGTCAGACGACTACGTTTTATCATTTGGCAGAGAAGAGCTTGATTTAAAAAAGTATAATCTTAAAGCGTGGATATTCGGTCACTATCATTATAATTATGTTTATGAAAATGAGGGTGTTTTGAATATCAGCGCTCCTCGTCCCGACTGCGGAGGTATTGATTCATCACCTGCAGGCACAAGAATAATCTATGTTTCGGCAGACGGCAGTATCTCAACTGAAATGAAATATTATGATTTGGGTATGACAGCAAAGCCTGAAAATACTGTGTGGAGCACAGAGCTTGACGGCAATGTACTGTTTTGTGACACTGTTTTTGATAATGGTTTTGTTTATACTGCAACTGTTGACGATGATTATCCGAGAAACTGTAAAATTTACTGCATTGACTCAGAGAACGGAAAAATCATATGGGAATACCAGACTGAAAACTCCGTTAAAAATAATATTTGTATTGACAATGACAGGATTGCTGCAATGGATGCTGCAGGTAATGTTTATTGCCTTGACAAAACAGACGGCACTGTCATATGGCAGAAAGCAGTTGAGCTTGGCAATACAGTCGGAACAAGCAGTGCAATCTGCATAAATGACGGTGTTGTTTTTGCGGGAACGGCAAGAACAGTCACTGCGCTCAGGCTTAATGACGGTTCTGTCAAATGGTCAAATAATCGTGACAGGGGTGAAAATTCACCTGCTGAATTTGTTGTGTATGGCAATAAGCTTTTAGTTAATTCTCACTGGGATTCACTGGCAGCACTTGATGCTGAAAGCGGTAAGGCTCTCTGGGATAACAAGGATGAGGATATCCGTTTCAGAAGCTCAACACCGATTGCCGTTGATGACAATACACTCCTTGTTGCAGACGATGATGCTGTGATGCTTGTTGATATGGGCAGCGGTGATATAACAAGTAAAATAAACCTTGAGGAATACAGCTTTTCATCAAGTGCGCAGCCTGCATTGCTTGACGGCATTGCATATATACCGACATCAAATGACGGCTTGGTTGCTTTTGATTTGAACAGCAAAAAAATCCTATGGCATTTTGAAACAGAAGAGGCTGTACTTTTCACCGCTCCGTATGCAGGCAAGGGCAGAAAAATTGTTGAGTCAACACCTGTAATTGACGGCGAAAATATTGTTTTCGGTGCAAATGACGGATTTATTTATACAGTCAATGCCAAAAGCGGTGAGTTAGTGAATAAGTATCAGGCAGGCTCGGCAGTATTAGGAAAGCTTGCTTTAAACGATGACAAAATCTATGCAGGCACATTTGACGGCTATGCAGTTTGCTATAATAAAAAATAGTTTATCTGAGGTTTATTATGAAAATTAACATTAAATTTAAAAGGTTTATATCGGCAGTTATGTGTGCTGTGACAGTCGGACTTGTTTTTACCTCCTGCAGTGCAGGGGGTAAAGTACCTGAGCTTCCCGAAAAAACATTACCATACACAAGTGATAAAAAACAGCTTGGTGACGGAAATCTGAAAAATTCCGTAAAGCTTTCAAAGGGCGAATATGCTGATATTGATTTTGGCGGTGAAGTTACCTTTGATACCGTTGCTCTTTATGAAAAGGGCGATAACTGCAATGAGTTCAATATTTATATTGAAAAAAACGGTGAGTGGGAACTTGTATATAAGCAGGACAGAATACTTAAATATCACCTGTGCTTTATCGGTGAGGTTACAGCAAGCAAACTTAGATTTGAAATTGCTGACTGTAAAAATCCTGTTGAGGTGAAAGAGCTTGCTGTTTATCTTGCAGATAAAACCGACAGACAGGTTAAAGTCAGCCAGTATCTTCGCCTTGATGTCAATGATTTTGAAAATTTAAAGGATGACGAAGGCTTTACAGGCTATTATGATGTTGTGACAGACCCTATACTCTTTGGTGAAACCTATATGGATGAAAATGCAAATATCTGCTTTAATCATTCTGAGGAGTTCTTTGCACAGCAGATTAATGCACTGAAGGAAATAATCGGCGACAGAAATGTTCGTATATGGTGCTGTATATTTTTTGACCAGAAGGGCGGGGATGGCAGCAGTGATTACAATCTGACAAAAAAATTCATAAATGAAAATATAGATCTGATTAAATCAAATATCAAAGCCTTTTCAGAAAAATACGGTATTTACGGTATTGATTATGACTGGGAATATCCGACCACATTATCTCAGTGGAAATCATATGACAAAATTATTGAAGAAACTGCGAAGGTAACAAAGGTGTCCGTTGCGGTTGCACCGTGGGGTGTGAAATTCAGCAGATCAGCTATTAATGCAATTGAAAATGTAAATATCATGGCTTACGATTTGTTTGACGACAGGGGTGACCACTCAAACAGCTATATTGCAGGATATGATGCAATCAGCAAGGTCCGCAGCTTCGGCTTTAAGGACGAACAGCTTCTGCTTGGTATTCCTACCTATGCAAGAACGACAGATAAGAGCGAGTTTGCATGGCCCACTGTCCGTGACGACGGCAAGGAGCTTGGCAAGTGGGGAAAGCTTGTTAAGGATTATCCATACACTGATACAAATACAGGCGAGGAAAAGACATGTGATGCTTACCTTAACAGCTATGCTGAGGCGAGAGATAAAACCGCAACTTCGATTGATGAGGGGATCGGCGGTATTATGATTTTCAGGGCTTTCTGCGACAGTCCTTACACTGATGAATTTTCGATTCACCGCGGAATTAAAGAGGCAGTTGATGAGCGTTCATCAAAATAGTTTATAATAAAAGAATGACCATCGGTTAACCGATGGTCATTCTTTTATTATTTTGCATTGAAGTGCGGGTATGTATGCTTGTCATTTTCAGTGATTTCTCTTAACACCCTGCACGGAACACCGACTGCAATCACATTGTCGGGTATTGATTTTGTTACAACGCTTCCTGCTCCTATTACTGAATTGTCGCCTATGGTGACTCCTGCAAGAATTGTTGAGCCTGCACCTATCCATACATTATTGCCTATTGTTATTGGTTTGGCAATCTCTACTCCTGCCTTTCGCATTTCAGGGTCAATGGCGTGCTCGGCAGTGGTGAAACAGCAGTTTGGCGCTATGAACACATTGTCGCCGAATGTTACATTTGCTCCGTCGGTTATTATCATATTATGATTTGAGTAAAAATAGTCACCTACTGTAATGTGATAGCCGTAATCACACCAGAACGGCGGTGTAATTATAACATTTTCACCCATTTTGCCAAGGAGATTCCTGAGTATTTTATTCTGTGCTTCATGGTCATTAGGATTCAGCTTGTTATATTCAAAGCATTTGTTTTTGCATTTTTCAATTTCCTTTTCAAAATCAGGATTATAGCATCCCTGAAAAAAGCAGTTAACAGGAACATCGGCACGGCTCATAATTAAACTCCTATTTATATAAATATTATGGTTTATTTTTATTATAATTCAGTTGTTAGCAAGTGTCAATTAATAAATATATTGATTATTGCTTTTAAATAGTATAAAATAGAACTGAGGGGATAGTGTGAAAAATCACACTATCCCGATTATATCACCCTCAAAATTTGCCAGCGGCATAATTTTGAGATGGTAAAATTCCCATTATACGCCTTATCCGGCTACATTAAGGCATATAGGTGATTTTTAATTTAATAACTATTTGTAGCCGGGAAAGGCTATGGGAATTTATATGGAAAAATCAAAGGTCTTTTTTACTAAAAGCATTACCCCTGAGAGCGTAATAAGAATATATGAAGCATTGGGAATAAAGCTCAAAGGCAATGTGGCTGTTAAGCTTCATTCAGGTGAGCAGGGCAATCAGAATTTTATAAAGCCCGATTTTTTAAAAGCAATTATTGAGCACGTTGGTGCAACTGTTGTTGAATGTAATACTGCTTACGGCGGTGCCAGAAACAGTACTGATAAGCATAGAAAGCTTATGCAGGACCACGGCTGGACTGAATATTTTGATGTGGATATTATGGATGCAGAGGGTCCTGATATGATTCTGCCTGTTGAAAACGGCAAAAGAATAAAGGAAAACTATGTCGGCAAAAATCTGAAAAATTATGATTCAATGCTTGTTCTGTCACACTTTAAGGGTCATCCTATGGGCGGATACGGCGGTGCGCTCAAGCAGCTTTCAATCGGTGTAGCATCATCGGCAGGAAAATGCTGGATTCACAGTGTGGGTCAAACTCTCAGTCAGGAGGATGTATGGGAGGTTGATGTTAATCACGATGAGTTTCTTGAGGCGATGGCAGAAAGTGCCGGATCAGTTGTAAATTATTTTGACGGCAATATTGCATATATTAACATAATGTGCAATCTTTCAGTTGACTGTGATTGCTGCAGTGTGGCAGAGGATCCCTGTATGGCTGATATAGGTATTCTTGCAGGCACTGACCCTGTTGCACTTGACAAGGCTTGCATTGACCTTGTTTATAATTCAGATGACAAGGGCAGAGATCATTTTGTTGAAAGAGTTGAAAGCAGAAACGGAATCCATACAATTGACACTGCTGCAGAATCAGGAATAGGCTCAAAGGAATATGAGCTGATTTCAATAGATTAATATAATTATAAAAATCCGAGGGTGAATATCACAATACCCTCGGATTTTTTATCAGCTTATTAAATCTTCAATTTTAAATTTTCTGAAGCAGATGTAAGAGCTTGGCTCAGCCTCATAAAGCACGCCGATATGATCCTCATCAATCTGACATAAGCAGGAATATGCAAAAAATCCTTTGTTGATTTCAACCTCGTTTTTCCATTCAATGCCTACTGTTTTGCCTTTTGATTTTTTAAATCTGCCTACACTTATAACTCCGTTTGCTCTCTTCTTTTCACTTGCGTGTGAACAGAATATATAATTGCCTATGCTGATAACGCTTTTCTGGCACTTTGGTGCAAAAATTTCTGTTTTGCCGAATTTTTCCCAATGTGTTCCGTTATTAGTTGAAATTGACACAGGTGTTTTGCCGTATCTTTTTTGTCTGCCAAAGCCGAAAATTGTTTGGTCGGGTGCCTGAACAAGCTGCCACTCATCAATGTTTTGTGAATAAGGCTGATTAGTCATTCTGTGCCATGTTTCACCATTGTCAATGCTGAATATTGCTGCTGTTTCCTTTTTATCAACATAAAGCGGCATAATGATTTTACCGTCCTGTGTTGTTATGCCCACACCGGGTGCAACGCCTATGAATGTTCCGTCCTCTTTGATAAGAAAATCACCTGTAATATCAACAGGGTCAGACCATGTTTTACCATTGTCACTGCTTCTGAGCATATATACATAGTTTCTTTTCGGTGCTTTGAGCGGAGCACCGAAGGTTGTTACTGCGTTGACCTCATTCTTTCCTGTTTTTCCGTTAAGAAAAATATTTCCTACATATTCATCACCCTTGTAGAGTGAGCCTTTCCAGTCTGTTACTCTGTAATCGGTTTCATTATATCTGTTATCAAGCACAACGCCATCCTTATAAATAAGGTAGAATCTGCCGTCACGGTCGTATATAACGGGATACATTTTATTTTGGTACATTGAATATGGGACTTTCTTTTTGTCAAGCAGTTTTCTTTTATGAATTCCCTTGCATTCAGGATAAAAATCTGCAATCATCACAACATCGCCGTTAGGCGCAATTGCCATACAAGGGTCAATAAAGAATGCAGAAGCATAGCAATCGTCGGTTATTCTTGTTTCTCTTGCGGGGGGACATGCGATTGTTTCAATATCACTCCATGTTTCACCGCCGTCCTCACTTCTTCTTATAGCAAGCTCTATGTAGCCCCAGTCAGAACCGCAGGATTGCTTGTCGATTGCGGCGATCAGGGTGTTGCCTGATTTTATAAGGCTCGGAATACGAAAGGCTGTACCGCCGTTAGATTTGTTACTATGCTCAGTAAGTTCCTTTCTTAAAAAATTTTCGCTGCTGCCGCAGAAAATCAGCTTTTCTTCATACATATTCTGTTCCCCCATTTAGTTACTTTATTAAATATTACCATATATTTTACTGTTTTAAAAGACTATTTTTGTAAAACACTTGAAAAATCTTTTATAAAACTGTAAAATGATATATGAAAATATTATGAAAGGGAGGAATAAAATGATCTGGACACTTAAAAAATGCTGGTATAGAATTTATCAAAGCGTATTTAAGGTTGCAATGTGTCTTATGGATTGGTCTTCTCCGGAGCTTTTAGAAGGCGCCGGCAGCATTCTGAAGCTTCCGCAGTTCATTAAGAGCAAGGGCATAAATAAGGTACTCGTTGTAACAGATAAAGGTTTGATGGGTCTTCATCTTCTTGATCCTATGTTTGAGAAGCTTGAAGAGGTCGGTGTTGATTATGTTGTTTATGACGGCGTTCAGCCAAACCCTACGATTCCTAATATCGAGGATTGTAAGGATATGTATGTTAAGAACGGCTGTCAGGGCATCATCGCTTTCGGCGGCGGTTCACCTATGGACTGTGCCAAGGCTGCTGCTGCAAGAGTAGTGAGACCGAACAAAACTGTCAGACAAATGCGTGGTCAGCTTAAAGTACGCAAAGCATTACCGCCGTTCTTTGCAGTTCCTACTACTGCAGGCACAGGTTCGGAAACTACTGTTGCTGCAGTTGTTTCAGACCCTGAAACACACGAGAAGAACGCTATCAATGATACCTGCCTCAGACCCAAGTATGCAGTGCTTGACCCTGAATTGACAGTCGGTCTTCCGCCGCATATCACATCTACCACAGGTATGGATGCCCTTACTCATGCTGTTGAAGCCTATATAGGCAGAAGCAACACGAAGGACACTATCCGTGAAGCAGAAGAAGCAACAAAGCTTATTTTTGCCAATATTGAAACAGCTTATAATGATGGCAAAAATATTGAAGCAAGACAGAATATGCTCAAGGGTTCATTCCTTGCAGGTCGTGCATTTACTCACGCTTATGTTGGCTATGTTCATGCAATTGCCCATAACCTCGGCGGTCTTTACGGCACACCTCACGGTCTTGCAAATGCGGTTATTTTGCCTTATGTTCTTGATTATTATGCAGACGCTGCATATCCTCAGCTTGCCAAGCTGGCTGATTTGGTCGGTATCGGCAAGGGTCTTGATACGGCTGGAAAGGGAAGGGCATTTATTGATGCAATCAGAACTCTGAATAAGAATATGAATATTCCCGAAAAGTTCGATTTCATTAAGGAGGAGGATTTACCGCTTCTTGTTGAGCGTGCGCTTAAAGAAGGTAATCCGCTTTACCCTGTACCGAAAATTATGGATAAGAAGGACTGCGAATCAGTAATTCGCACATTTATGGCATAATTTAATACTTATTAAAAAAACAGTCACTCAGGTGACTGTTTTTTTGTAATTAATTTGCGGCATTATCCCATGGCCATGGGTCTTTCAGCCATTCATCGCTGTTATAGCCGTTTAATGTCAGAGGACCAAATTCCTTTTCATATTCTGCCTTGACTGCCTCATATTTCTTTTTGTAAGAGTTCATCATTTCCTTTGCTTCCATACTGTCAGGGTGTGTATCTAAAAACAGTCTGAGCTCATACGTTGCAAACTGCAGTGCAGCCACACGTCTTAAAAGCTTATCTTTGCTCATACTCGCTTTACCATCCTTCCCATAAACGGCTTATTAAGCTCAGGGAATATTGTTCCGCAGCTAAGTCCTTTTTCGTCCTCATATGTTATTAAATCCAGTTGAAGCGGAACATATGCCATAGTAACTGTCGCATCAGCAGGCAGTGCAGGGCGCTGCTCCTTTTTCAAAAAGCTGGGTTTAAATAAATCTACATAATTTTCCATACCGAATCTCCTTTCTTGGTACTATTCCATATTATGATAAAATTTCTTATTTGACAAAAAAGCCAATAAAAATAATTTACATATAATGGTATAGAAAGCCGAATTTCAGGCAATGCTATTTTTGAAAGAAAGAGGTAAGAAAGTTATGAAGGTGATTTGATTGTCAGTTAAACGCGGTGAAATATATTATGCTGATTTAAGTCCTGTTGTAGGCTCTGAGCAGGGTGGGGTACGTCCTGTTCTTATTGTTCAGAATGATGTGGGGAATAAGTTCTCGCCCACAGTAATTGCGGCTGCAATAACCTCGCAGAGAGATAAAAACAATCTGCCCACGCATATTGAGGTTGACGCCAGAAACTGCGGACTTGCAAGGGACAGCATTGTTCTTCTTGAGCAGGTGCGCACTATTGATAAAAGACGTCTTAAGGAAAGAATGGGCAGTCTTGACAACAATGATATGGGCAAGGTAAACCACGCTCTGAGCGTAAGCTTCGGTCTTTAATCAGCTTTATTATAAAAAAACAATCCACACTACAGTTTAATGCAGTTATGGGATTGTTTTATTTTTTTATATATGTTATCATTTACTAAAATAAAAATATAGGAGAATATTATGTTAAAGATATCTAAATTTGAAAAGGTTTCATTTGAGCAGTTTGAAAAGGACTGGCTTAAGAATTTTCCTGAAACAGAAGATGTAAAGGCTGTTTATGACAGCATTAAGCTTCCTAAGAGGGCTACAACAGGCTCAGCAGGATATGATTTTTATGCACCAGCTGCAGTTACTTTTGAGCAGGGCAAAAGCACACTTGTGCCCACAGGTATCCGTTCAAAAATTGAAGACGGCTGGGTGCTGTCAATTTATCCGCGTTCAGGTCTTGGATTTAAACATCGCTGTCAGCTTGACAATACAGTGGGTATTATTGATTCCGATTATTACAATTCTTCTAACGAGGGTCACATTATGATTAAAATAAGCTGTGATGCTCACGATGAGGGTCATAAAGCCACAGTTGATGCAGGCGATGGTTTTGCTCAGGGCATTTTTACACAGTTCGGGATTACTTTTGATGATGATGCCGACGGTGTGCGTGACGGAGGCTTCGGTTCAACCACAAAATAATGAAAAAAAGGTTAAGACAAAATATAAATAATCCTGCTCTTGTGTGCATTACAGCCTGCTTTTGCTGTCTGCTGTGGGGCAGTGCCTTCCCGATAATAAAAATAGGATATAAGCTTTTTTCTGTTGACAGTAATGATTATATGTCACAGATTCTGTTTGCAGGTATCAGATTTTTTATTGCAGGAATATTAACAATAATTATAGGCAGTGTTATAAACAAGTCGCCTGTAAGAGTAAGCAGAAAGGGCATTTATAAAATTCCTGTTCTTGCTCTGTTTCAGACTGTTTTACAGTATCTGTTTTTTTATATAGGTCTTGCAAAAACCACGAGCACAAAAAGCTCAATACTTGATTCAACAAGCGTGTTCTTTTCTGTACTGATTGCATCGCTGCTTTTAAAGCAGGAAAAGCTTTCGTTTAAGAAAATAACAGGCTGTCTGCTGGGCTTTGCAGGTGTTATTATTGTCAATCTTTCAGGCGGCGGATTAGATTTATCAATATCATTTACGGGCGAAGGCTTTATTATACTTTCTGCACTGAGCTATGCCGTGTCATCAGTGCTTATCAAGCAGTATTCAAGGGATGATAATCCTGCTGCACTCAGCGGATATCAGTTTATTCTGGGCGGATTTGCAATGATTGCAGTCGGTTTCATAGGCGGAGGACGATTGAATGTAAGCGGCGTTAAGTCTATAGGAATAGTTCTGTATCTTGCTCTGGTGTCTGCTGCTGCATATACGCTGTGGGGTATTCTTCTTAAATATAATCCTGTTTCAAAAGTTACTGTTTTCGGCTTTATGACACCTGTTTTCGGGTGCATACTTTCAGCAGTGCTTCTTAATGAACAGATAGGCAACAGCGGTGTAAAAATATTTTTTGCGTTAATGCTTGTTTCAATGGGAATTATAATAGTAAATATTAAATCAAAGGGTGAGGAAAATGATAGAAAAGACGTCAATGTTTAAGCTCAGCTACGGGCTGTTTGTACTGACTGCAAAAAACAGTGAAAAGGATAACGGATGTATTATAAATACAGTAAGTCAGGTGACTGATTCACCGCTTCGTATTTCAATTACCGTTAATAAGCAGAATTATACTCACGATATAATTAAGGAAACAGGACTTTTTAATGTTACTGTTCTTGCTGAGAATGTGCCTTTTTCTGTATTTCAGCATTACGGCTTTAAGAGCGGAAGAGATACTGATAAAATCGTCGGCAGCAGTCTGCCGAGAGGTGAAAATGGTATAGTTTATCTTAATGAATACAGTAATGCATTTATTTCGGGAAAAGTTATAGATGAGGTTGACTGCGGCACGCACACCCTCTTTATTGCAGATGTTACTGAGGCAGAGATTTTATCTGATGCTCCTTCAGTGACGTATCAGTATTATTTTGATAATATTAAACCAAAGCCCCAGGAAAAGAAGAAGGGGTTTGTATGCTCAGTATGCGGATATGTATATGAGGGTGAAAAGCTGCCTGAGGATTTTGTGTGTCCTGTGTGCAAGCATGGTGCTGATGTTTTTAAACCATTATGATTTTATATACGGAGAAATATATGAAAGCAAAAATGACTCTCGCAAGAGAATTTAAAATAGGTTCAATTGATGAAAGAATTTACGGCTCATTTATTGAGCATTTGGGCAGAGCGGTTTACGGCGGAATTTATGAGCCTGACCATAAAACTGCTGACGAGGATGGCTTCAGAGGCGATGTTATTGAGCTTGTTAAGGAGCTTAATGTTCCTATAGTCCGTTATCCGGGCGGTAATTTTGTTTCAGGATATAACTGGGAGGACGGTGTAGGTCCCGTTGCGAGCAGACCCAAAAGGCTTGATCTTGCATGGGGTACTACCGAACCGAATTATTTTGGTACCAATGAATTTATGAAATGGTGCCGAAAGGCTGATACCAGGTGTATGATGGCTGTAAATCTCGGAACAAGAGGTGCCGAGGAAGCAAGAAATCTTGTTGAATACTGTAATCATAAGGGCAGCTCTGCATGGGCTGATTTAAGAAGGTCGCACGGCTGTAATGACCCTTGGAATATTAAGCTGTGGTGTCTTGGTAATGAGATGGACGGTGCATGGCAGATGGGTGCAAAAACTGCCGAGGAATACGGCAGGGTTGCCCTTGAAGCATCAAAGATGATGAAATGGACGGATAATACCATTGAAACTGTTCTCTGCGGTTCATCAAGCAGAAATTCCAAAACCTTCGGCGAGTGGGAGGCTGCCTCACTTGATATTTCCTATGACAGTGTTGACTATGTTTCACTGCATCAGTACTACGGCAATCACGACGGTGATACAGAATCATTCCTTGCTCAGACTCTTGAGCTTGAGGAGTTTATACATACTGTTCTTTGTGTCTGTGACTATATAAAGGCAAAGAAAAGGTCAAAGAAAACAATCAACCTTTCCTTTGATGAATGGAATGTGTGGTATCATTCAGATAATGTCCCTTATGAAAGGTGGTCAATGGCTCCGCCGAGGCTTGAGGATATTTATAATTTTGAGGATGCTTTAGTAGTAGGCTCAATGCTTATTACTTTGCTTCGCCATTGTGACAGAATTAAAATTGCCTGCCTTGCACAGCTTGTTAATGTTATTGCACCTATTTTTACACAGACAGGCGGGGGTATATTCAGACAGACAATATTCTATCCGTTTGAGCATTTAAGCAATTACGGCAGGGGTGTTGCTCTTAATCCTATTATAAGCTGTCCTAAGCACGATACAAAGCGCTTTACAGACGTGCCTTATATTGAGGCTATCGCAACGCTTGATGAAGAAAACGAGAATATGACCGTTTTCTGTGTTAATAAATCCTTGAATGAGTCAGCAGTGCTTGATGTTAATCTTATGGATTTTGACGGTTATAAGCCTGTTGAATTTATTTCAATGGATGGTTATGAAAAGGATGCAGTCAACGGTTTTGACAATCCTTTTGTCAAGCCGCACAGTAATCCGCTTCCTGCTGTTGATAATAATGTCCTTACCGCAGAGCTTAAGCCGTTCAGTTGGAATGTTATCAGATTGTCGAAATAAATATATTGTTATAGTTTGAATGGAAGGGGAAACAATAACAATGAAAAGGTTTAAATCAGCAATCTTGATTATTATATCTGTTCTATGTTTTTTCTTGATAAGTGCCTGCTCGTCAGAGAATGATAATTCAAAAGAATTTGTTTACCCTGAAAAATCCGCTTTTTTATTTGAAACAGATACGGATACCGTAACTGTCAGAAGCGGTGAAGATATAGTTATTAATGCAACTTTAAAGAATACTTCGGACAGGAATTATTATATTGAACATGGAATAGAAACGATAACATATTCATATAATGATGATGGCGAAATTATAGATGCTATTGCCGTTCTTGATGAATTTAAGAGTGATTCGGAAATCAGCCGTACTTTAAATATTAAAGCCAAAGATTCGGGGCAGATTACTGTTTCGGCGGATGTTTCTGTTAAGCCGTCGCAATACAGCGACGAATTTGAAATTTATGAATTTGAAAAAATTATAAAGGTTAATGTAGTTGAATAAAACAAAAAGTACTGTAAAAAACGAAAGTTTTTACAGTACTTTTTTACTTTATTTAAGTGTCACAACGGATTTTATATAGCTGTTTTCATAGTCCCAGTCACTGTAAAGAGTTTTCACGTCGGTATCTGTATATGTTCTTAATCTTACATAATACCTTGTGTCGCCTGCTCTGCCTGTGATTGTTTTTGAAGTGGTATTCGGATTGTCAATCCATACAGAAGCAGCATTGGAGAAATCCCTCTTGGTAGCATACTGAAGCTGATAGCCTGTTGTCTGGCTCGACTGCTTATTCCATGTCAGTGTAAAGCCGTTTTTTATCGCCTTGAATCCGCCCTGACTGCTGGATAAAAACTCTGTTGCTTTAGGGTTAATGCAGTAGCCGAGTGTTTTTGAACCGCTGTAATTGCCGATAAATTTAATTGTTACGGTATATTTACCAACATTCTTTGAATTTGCGTTTGAATAGGTTACGGTATAATCTTTATTATCAATCAGATTATTGCCGTTGCTGTCTGATGCAATAACCGACGGCTTCTGCACTTTGCCGTTTTCGGTAAAATTATATAAGCTGAGTTTTGCTGTCGGTGTACCATAAGCAGTTGCAGCACTTAATGTCACAACAGATTTTATGTAGCTGTTTTCATAGTCCCAGTCGCTGTAAAGGGTTTTCACGTCGGTATCTGTATATGTTCTTAATCTTACATAATACCTTGTGTCGCCTGCTCTGCCTGTGATTGTTTTTGAAGTGGTATTCGGATTGTCAATCCATACAGAAGCAGCATTGGAGAAATCCCTCTTGGTAGCATACTGAAGCTGATAGCCTGTTGTCTGGCTCGACTGCTTATTCCATGTCAGTGTAAAGCCGTTTTTTATCGCCTTGAATCCGCCCTGACTGCTGGATAAAAACTCTGTTGCTTTAGGGTTAATACAGTAGCCGAGGGTCTTTGAACCGCTGTAATTGCCGATAAATTTAATTGTTACAGTATATTTGCCGACATTCTTTGAATTTGCGTTTGAATAGGTGAGAGTGTAATCTGTACCGTTTTTCAGATTGCTGCCGTATTTGTTTTTTACAATAACCGATGGCTTCTGTACAGAATCGTTTTCAGTGAAATTGTAATCGCTGAAGTAAACAGTAACATTGTTTGGCATATTATTGAAAACAGGAATTTCAAAGGTTTTGGTAATGCCCATAATGCCTGCATTTTTATATGCATTATACGTTGATGTTGACTCTGCAGCAGCGGCGGCAACGTTAGCCATATATTCATTGCTGTGAAGATAGTCGGAGTTGGGGCTTACATTAAATTTCTGAAGGTAACCTGAATTCTGTGTTTTAAAATTCTTTGCAATATACTTTGCACCGTTAAGAATAGATTTTTCAGGATCGGTCCATGGTCTGTTATAAGTGTCAGATGTTCTGTGGTCTACAAGATCTGAACGGATATATCCTGTGTAGCTTTTGCCGTTATAGGTCACTGAAATGTTGTACCACTTGTAACCGTCAGACTGCTTTTCTGTCGTTTTAATATAGTTAACCTTAGTGTTTGATGCAAGTAAAATAAGGCTCTTACTGCTTGTTGTCGGTTTTTCTCTCACATAACAGCCTGTGTTTGTGAAATAGCCGTTAGATTCGGTTGCAGCCCACCTGAGTCCTGATGTTGCACCGTCATAAGCACCGATGTTGTAGTAGTTGTAAATACCGGGATAGGTTTTGTGCGTGCCGCTTGCACCGCCTGCTGTCGGTGTTGCTCCGCCGACCTCCTGTCTGATTTTTGATGCAAGGTAATATGCACTCATTCCGCTTGAGTTTGCGGCATTTAAAATAACGCTTGAATACGTTTTGTTTATAGTCTGATTTTTGCCGTTTTTGTCCTTATATGTAATTTTTGATTTATACATCCAGGTGCCTTTAAGTATTGTTTCAATACCGTCAATTGTCTGTGTACCGTTATATGATGTGGACTCAAACTGAAAGATACCCTTTTCATTCAGCCAGTTTCTCGGGTCCATATAGTACTCGACAGCCTTCTGTGATGCTGATACCCAGTTGCTTGCCTCCTGAATAACGTAGCTGCCGTTTTTGTAGCATAATGAGCACTGGCAATACATATCATCAGCATTATGCGAGTTTTTTTCGATAAGCTGCTGATTATGCTTTTTACGCTCACCGGCAACAGCCGCAGACCAGTCAAGACCTGTTTTAAGAGGCTTGAAAATCCAGTTGGGGTACTGATTATGCAGCTTTACTAAATCATCAATATAGCTTTCAGGGAAACCCTTGCTTTTCAGCTCTGCCGCATAGTCTGCCGCTTCTGCCGTAAGCACATTGCTGCCCATTGAAACGGCGAATATATTGACTGTCAGTAACAGACAGAGCAATACAGATAATATCCTTTTCAATTTAAAAACTCCTTTATTTTAGATTGATACTGAACCATATCAATCTAATTATAACATTATTGTAACAAATTTGTCAATTTTATATGAAAATTTGTAATATTTATTAGGTGTGACATATATTGACATTTTGCGGATATTATATTATACTAAAAGTGCGAATAATGGCGAAAGGAGAGATAAAATGGTAGAATTAGCATCAAAGATTAAAGCCCTTAGAAAAAGTGCGGGTCTGACGCAGCAGCAGGTGGCAGATGCACTTGAAATAAAGAGAAGTGCATATGCCTATTATGAAATAGGCAAAAGTTTCCCTAAGCTGTCAGTCATCAAAAAAATGTCTGTATTGTTTAACGTTACAGTCGATGATATGCTTAGTGATGAGCAGGAGGCTGATTTGCATTCAAATGATAATTTTGATTTAGGATGGCGCACCACTGATGGCTTTAATCAGCTTTCTGATTTTGAACAGTCAGTTCTTCTCAGGGTAAGACTTATGTCTTATGAGGACAGACAAAAGCTGATGGATTATTTGTCAACTATGAATATATAGTAAAAAAGAACTTGTAAACCGACAAAGTTTGCAAGTTCTTTTTTTATTACTTCTTTTTGTTTTTGGAAAGCTTTTTCAGGTCGTGGTTTTTCTCTGCAAAATATGCCCTTGTTTCTTTTCCCACAAGACCGCTCAGGGCAAACAGTGCAATCAGGTTTGGAAAAGCCATTAATCCGTTGAATATGTCTGCAATATTCCATACTGCTGAAACGGTTAAATACGGACCGATGAATACTGCTGATATGTAAATATAGCGGTAAATCTTAACAGCTTTCTGAGAGCCTGTAAGGTATTCAAGGCAGCGTTCACTGTAATAATCCCAGCCGAGAATAGTGGTGAATGCAAAGAATGTCAGACAGAGCATAAGAATAAATGCTGATATGCTTTCATTCCATGGAAGTCCCTTCTGCCATGCTATTGTGGTAATGCTGACACCCTCAACGCTGCTTTCAACAAATGCGTTGTCAGCACCGGTTAAAATTATTGAAAGACCCGTAAGTGTGCAGATTACTATTGTGTCAATAAATGTGCCTGTCATTGTAACAAGTCCCTGACGCACAGGGTCCTTTGTTTTGGCTGCGGCTGCTGCAATAGGTGCCGATCCTAAGCCCGCTTCATTAGAGAATATACCTCTGCCGATACCCTTCTGCATTGCAAGCTTAAGTGTTATTCCCACACCTGCACCTGTTACTGCCTTTAATGAAAACGCAAGTCTGAACACGCTTGATAATGCGACAGGAATTTCGCTTAAGTGTGTGAAGACAATAATTAATACAAAAACGACATATGTAATTGCCATTACGGGAACGACAACCTCTGAAACCTTTGCAATTCTCTTGATACCGCCGATAATAACGAGTGCCGCAAAAAAAGTTACTGCAATGCCGCCTATAACTGTTGACCATGTATAGCTGTTTTCACCTATTGAAAAGGCAATGTGTTTTGCTTCAGGGTCAAAGAAATTATTAATTGCACTGGTGATACCGTTAATTTGAGTTATAGTGCCGATACCCATAAGTCCTGCGCCGATTCCGAATACAGCAAACAGCTTGGCAAGCCATTTCCATTTTGCTCCCATACCTTTTTCAATATAATAGAAAGGACCGCCGAGGTAATGGCTGTCATCCTTTTTATCACGAAATCTTATTGCAAGAAAGCCCTCTGAATATTTTGTAGCCATACCGAAAAAGGCAGCAATCAGCATCCATAAAAGAGCACCTCTTCCGCCAAGACAGATTGCCGTGGCAACACCTACTATATTTCCTGTGCCTATTGTGGCAGAAAGAGCAGTGCACAGTGCACCGAAGGATGTAACCTCACCCTCGCCTTCGTCCTCATTTTTCACCATATATTTCAGTGCTTTTCCAAGGTGAAAAACCTGAACAAAGCCTGTTCTTACTGACAGCCAGAGTCCTGCGGCAAGTATTAATACAATAAGTACCCAGCCCCATACCCAGCCGTCAATCTTTTCAATGATTTCATTAAATGACATTGCAAGTGTAATACTGTTCATGCTTTCTCCTTTATATCATAAAAATACCAGAGTATAATAACACACAGATGTTATTAAATCAAGAAATTTATAAACTGTACAATTTTTTTGCATTTTCGTTTGTTATATTTAAAAGCTGCTGAGTGTCCATATCGAGCAGACCGGCAATTTTCTCTGCAATAAACGGAATAAGTGACGAATCATTTCTTTTGCCGCGGCAGGGGACAGGAGCAAGGTAAGGACAGTCGGTTTCAAGCACGAGTCGGTCGAGCGGAATATCCTTAACAACCTCAAGACTTTTTCTTGCATTATTAAATGTTACTACGCCGTTCAGTCCGATATACATACCAAGCTTAATTATTTCACGAGCCATTTCCTTTGAGCCTGAAAAGCAGTGAACAACGCCCTTAGGCTTTGTGGTTTTCAGTATTTCCAGAGTGTCGCCGTGAGCCTCTCTGTCGTGAACAATTACAGGCAACTCAAGCTCAGCGGCAAGCTCAATCTGTGCAGTGAAAAATTCTTTCTGAATTTCTTTCGTTGAACTCATCCAGTGATAGTCAAGACCTATTTCACCGATTGCCGCACACTTTTTGTTCTGAGCAAATTTTCTGATTATTTCCAAATCCTCAAGGCTCGCACCCTCAAGACATTCAGGGTGAAAGCCTGCTGCAAAATACATAAAATCATATTTTTGCGCCAAATCAGAATTGAACTGTGTTGTTTCAATATCACATCCGCAGCTTACAACATTAGAAACACCCTGACTTTGAAGACTGCCAATAAGCGTTTCTCGGTCAGGGTTAAATTTTCCATCGTCGTAGTGTGAATGTGTATCAAATATATTCTGATACATATTACACCTCGTTTATCTTATTTTAGTGCCCGCAGGCATACCGTCAACAAAAAGTACCTTAACGTCATCCTCGCTCACATCACCTGCAAGGAGCATACCGTTGCTGATTTCACCGCACAGCTTTGCAGGCTTAAGATTTGCAACAATAACAACCTTTTTGCCGATTAAATCCTCAGGCTTGTACCACGGTGCAATGCCTGATACAATCTGCCTCGGCTCGTCTGTGCCGTCATTAACCTGTATTTTCAAAAGCTTTTTAGCCTTTTTAATCGGTTCGCATTCTGTTATTTCTGCTACTCTGAGCTCAACCTTTGCAAAATCATCAAACTGAATTTCAGCAAGTCCCTCAATTTCAGGCTTTGCTGACTTTTGCTCTGCCTTCTGTGCAGCTTCAGCCTGCTTTGTAATAAGTGCGTTAAGCTCTTCAATTTCCTTATCAAAGTCAATTCTCGGGAAAAGTGCAGGACCCTTTGAAACTGTTACATCCTGTGGAAGAACACCGAATTTTGAAGCATTTTCAAATGTGATTAATTCTTCACCCGCACCAATTTGTTCCCAGACCTTAGGCATAGTAGTAGGCATAAAGCAGGAAAGAAGAGTAGTTGAAATACGGATAGCTTCAAGCAGGTTGTAAAGCACAGCAGCAAGTCTTGCTTTTTTGCTCTCATCTTTACCCAGAATCCACGGAGTAGTTTCGTCAATATATTTATTTGCACGAGATATAACCTTGAATATTTCAGCAAGTGCATTATTAAGCTGTGTTTCATCAATGAATTTTTCAACCTTACTGCAAAGAGCCGTTGCCATATCAATTAATTCATTGTCTATTTCAGCCGCTTCTTTTTCAACAGGTATAGTAGAATTAAAGTATTTTTCAACCATTGCAACAGTTCTTGAAACAAGGTTCCCTAAGTCATTTGCAAGGTCGCTGTTAATTCTGTTAATCATAATTTCATTTGAGAATGAGCTGTCTGCACCAAGTGCCATTTCTCTTAAAATATGATATCTTATAGCATCTGCACCATAACGTTCTCCAAGCACCTTAGGGTCAACGACATTACCGATTGACTTGCTCATTTTCTGACCGTTGAAAGTAATCCAGCCGTGCACAGCAAGGTGATTTGGCAGCGGAAGGTCAAGAGCCATAAGAATGGCAGGCCATATTATAGCGTGGAAACGCATTATATCCTTTGCCACCATATGAAGGTCAGCAGGCCAGAATTTATCAAATTCATTATACTTGTTGTTACGGTAGCCTAAGGCTGATATATAGTTTGAAAGAGCGTCAACCCATACATAAACAACATGCTTATCGTCAAAGGTAACAGGAACTCCCCATGTGAATGTTGTTCTTGAAACGCATAAATCCTCAAGTCCCGGCTTGATAAAATTATTTACAAGCTCAACAGCACGTGATTTTGGCTGTAAATAGTCAGTTTCAAGAAGCAGCTTTTCAATTCTGTCAGCAAACGGAGCCATTTTAAAGAAGTATGCTTCTTCCTCTGCCTCAGCAACCTCACGTCCGCATTCAGGGCATTTACCGTCAACAAGCTGGCTTTCAGTCCAGAAGCTTTCACAAGGTGTGCAGTATTTGCCTGTATATTTGCCTTTGTAAATATATCCTCTGTCATAAAGCTCTTTGAATATCCACTGTACTGTTTCAATATGGTAATCATCAGTAGTGCGGATATATCTGTCATAGCTTATATTCATATAGCTCCAGAGGTCTTTGAATACTGCAACAATATCGTCAACATATTCCTTTGGAGTAACACCTTTTTCCTGAGCCTTCTGTTCAATCTTCAGACCATGTTCGTCAGTGCCTGTAAGAAAAATAACATCCTTGCCCTGCATACGTCTGAAGCGTGCGATTGAGTCACAGGCAACAGTGGTGTAGCAATGACCGATATGGGGATTGCCTGAAGGGTAGTAAATCGGTGTTGTTATATAAAACTTTTCTTTTTCTGCCATTTGTATTCCTCCTTATATGAGTGAAGCTGCACCTCTGTCAAGCATAAGTGTAACGTCAGTATGGAACTGAAGCACTGATGCCGGGCACTGAGGCGTAACGTTTCCGTCGATAAGCTGTTTTATTGCCTTAGCCTTATTTTCACCAAGAGCAATAATTAAAATTCTTTTCGCCTGCATAATTGAGCCGATACCCATTGTCACAGCGTGAGTAGGTACTTCCTCAATTGAATTGAAAAATCTGCTGTTATCCTGAATAGTACTTTTCTTAAGAGCAACAACATGACTCCAGCGCTGGAAGCTGTCGCTCGGCTCGTTGAATGCAATGTGACCGTTTGAGCCGATGCCTAAAAGCTGAATGTCAATACCGCCTGCTGCCTTGATTTTTTTCTCGTATTCTTTACATTCCTGCTCCAAATCCTCAGCATTACCATTAAGAAAATTAATGTTTTCCTCAGGAATATTGAGATGGTCAAAAAGATTGTCGTGCATAAAGCGGTGATATGAATTTTTGTCATTAACATCAAGCTTGCAGTATTCGTCAAGATTAAAGGTTGTTACCTTGCTGAAATCAACAGATCCGTTTTTAAAAAGCTTAATCATATGACCGTATGGTTTAAGCGGTGTTGAGCCTGTTGCAAGACCGAGCACTGAGTCGGGCTTTGCAAGAACCTGACCGCACATATAATTGCCGGCAGCAATGCCGATTTGTTCCTCATTATCATAAATTAATACATTCATATTATGTACCTCCCTCATATCACTATTAACAATAATTACATACTAATGTATATTATAACTAATTCATTTTTCTGTCAATGGTATTTTTGCTTTTTATCTTAACTATAATGAGTAAAATCAATGAAAAAGCAATTGTGCCGAGTATTGCACCGCAGGTGTCAATTGCCCAGTCTGATGCACGGCAGGCTCTGCCTTCAACAAATAACTGATGCACCTCGTCAGTTGCTGCATAAAGAGAGGTGAGGGCAGTAGCTGAAATGAATGATTTTCTTTTTCTTGTCTGATAAAGCGCAATGTTCATAAGCAGGCAAAGCCCTGTGAATTCAAGAAAATGCGCCAGCTTTCTGACTATAAAATCTGTGAAAATATTATCACCGAATATTGCAATTAAATAATTCAGTATGCTTCCGCTCTGCTCGGCAGATTCAACAGCGGTGCGTGATGAAAGCCAGAATATAACTCCCATACATATAAACACCAATGCCCAGCAGATTGCTGTTTTAATTTTCTCTTGTCGCATTTACAAAACTGACCCTTCCGCTTCCGGGGTGGAAATCAACGCCGCTTACACCCTTTGCCTGTGCATAGTATGATGCCTCGTAATATACAGGCAGCAGGGAATAATCACTGATTATTTTTTCTTCAACAGTTCTGCAGGCAGCAGCCAGATTGTCAGCAGCAGAATTTTGCGCGTCTTTCAGAAGACTGTCAATTCCGTCAATTTCACCCACATAGTTGCCGTTTATAATGTTATCCAAAAAGCTCACTGCATTCTGACTGTCTGCTTCAAAACAATAGAGAGCAAGGTCATATTCGCCGTTGGAGAATGCAGTGTCAAAGTCCTTTTGACTGAGTACGTCGATTTTAAGTGAGAATGCAATTTTACCCTCTTTGCCGTAGCTTGAAATTTTGCCTATACTGCCCTGAATACCCTGTACAAGCTGCTTTGCGGTTTCTTCCATATCTTCAGTTGCAATTACTGTGAGGTTTGCGGATGTATACTTTTCTTTTTCAAGACCGTTTCTCCAAAGTTCAACCGCCTTATCGGTATCCTGATTGTATAAGGAACTGCCGATAGCCTCATTTGCAGGCTTGCCGCTGATTGAACAGCTTGGCGGAGTAAGACCGTATGCCTTTGTCAGATAGCTGTGCTGCTCTGTATCAGGGTTTGAAATACTCATACATACTGCCTTGCGCAAATCGGTGTTGCTGAAAATCTGTCTGTTTTTATTCAGCACCATTGCCCACAGCTTGTTGGAGTAGGGGGTAACAGTTATCTTATCATCATCAATGCTTTCGTATTCCTTACCTGTGATGTATGCACAATCATAATAACCGCTTTTCAGTCTTTGTGCAACGTCGCTTTCCTCGTTAATTATGTTAAGCGTAACATCACTTACAGCCGACGGTTGACTGCCGGAATAAAGCTTGTTGTTTCTCAGTATATATGATGCTTCAAGAATGGAGCTTACATAAAACTGACCGTTGAACATTGAATATGAAAGACCAAGACCGTATCTGCCCTTGGTGGCATTGAAATACTCGCGGTTGCAGGGCATTGCAACCGCCGTTGACATAGCATCCAGAAAGCCCTCATCAGCACTTTTCAGCTTTATAACAAGGGTATAATCATCGCCTGCGGTTACGGCGAGCTTATCAGCAGATAATTTGCCTGAATGAATTTCCGCTGCATTTTCAATGCTTGCTATACTTGTGAAAAGGGGACATTCAGTTAACGGGTCAGCGGCTCTCTGCAGAGCAAATACAAAATCATCTGCTGTAATGTCAGGATTGAAGCCCTCACCCATAAGCTCGGTTACGGAGCTTTTTTCGTTTATTCTCCATTTAACGCCCTTTTTCAGTTTAAATGTATATGTAAGACCATCGCTGCTGATTTCCCAGCTTTCAGCAACACCGTCCTGTACAGTGCCGTCATCCCTTATTCTTACAAGTCCTTCAAAGCAGTTTTCGGCAATGAGAAATTCGTCGGCAGTGCCTGCAACCTGCGGGTCAAAGCTTTTAATATTTCCGCTGAACGGATATATGAAATCAATGCTCTTGTTTTTTGAGCCGCATCCGCTGAAAAGTGATGCCGTTATGACTGCACATAATATTACAGATAAAATCTTTTTAATCTTTTTCATTAATAATTCACCATTGGCTATTATAGCAAAAGCGTTCTGCTAAATCAATGTAATATAACATAATTTTACCAAACATTTAATTTTTGTAATATATGTTTGTTTTTTGCTGACCCGCTGAAAGTGATGAAATATATGCCAAAATACAAAACACTTGGCAGCGTAGTGTAAAAAGTTTTTGACAAAGCTGTAAAATAATAAAAATTTCTCTTGACTTATTTTATAAGTTGTTATATATTATAGGGCAATAAAATGGAAAAATGTGCGTATTTGGCAATTGCGCCAAATGCATTTTGAAACAGAATACAACCGTGTTCCCGTCAAAAAAAGCATGATTTATCTGTTGGATATTACAAAGATTGGAGTGACTCAAATGGTAAATGTGAAGGACACACAGCTTGGTACAACTACCAGAAAGAACTTTGCAAAAATCAATGAGGTTATGAAAATGCCTAATCTCATTGAGGTTCAGAAAAGTTCATATCAGTGGTTCCTTGACGAAGGTCTGAAAGAGGTGTTTAAGGATATCGGCTCAATTACCGATTATTCGGGAAACCTCGTACTTGATTTCATTGATTACTCAATGGATGATGAACCGAAATACTCAATTGCTCAGTGTAAGGCTCGTGACGTTACCTATGCAAAACCTTTAAAGGTCAGAGCAAGACTTGTTAACAAGGAAACAGGTGAGGTTAAGGAAAACACTGTATTTATGGGTGATTTCCCGTGGATGACAGATGCAGGTACATTTGTTATCAACGGTGCTGAAAGATGTATTGTTTCACAGCTTGTCCGTTCACCCGGTGTTTACTACAATATGGACCATGACAAAACAGGTAAGGAATTATTTACAAATACCGTAATTCCTAACCGCGGTGCATGGCTTGAGTATGAAACAGATGCCAACGACCTTTTCTATGTTCGTATTGACAAGAACAGAAAAATTTATATTACTACCTTCCTCAGAGCATTAGGTCTTGGTACAGATGCTGAAATTCTTGATTTCTTCGGTGATGATGAAAGAATTACTGCTACCATTGAAAAGGATACCACAAAAAATCAGGAGGAGGCTTTGCTTGAGGTTTACAAGAAGCTTCGTCCTGGTGAGCCGCCTACACTTGAAACTGCACAGTCACACCTTGACGGCTTGTTCTTTGATGCACGCCGCTATGACCTTTCAAGAGTAGGAAGATATAAATATAACAAAAAGCTTGCTATCAGCGACAGACTTGAAGGTCAGACACTCACACAGCCTGTTATTTCACCTCAGGGTGAGTTTCTTGCTGATGCAGGTGAAAAAATTGATGAGGCAAAGGCTCTTGAAATCGAGAATGCGGGTGTTATGTTTGCATATGTCGATGCTGACGGTACAGAAATCAAAATTGCTTCAAACGGTATGGTTGATATCAATGCCTATGTTAATTTTGACTGCAAGCCTTTCGGCATAAATGAAAAGGTTTCATACAGAGTTCTTGCAGAAATTCTTGAAAAGTGCGGCGATGACGAAAAGGCACTTATGGAGGAAATTGAGCTTCGCTGCGATGACCTCATTCCTAAGCACATAACTATTGACGACATTTTTGCAACCGTTTCTTATCTTCTTAACCTTGCACACGGCGTGGGCAAAACAGATGATATCGACCACCTCGGCAACAGAAGAATCCGTGCAGTCGGCGAGCTTCTTCAGAATCAGTTCAGAATCGGTTTTACAAGAATGGAGAGAGTTATCCGTGAGCGTATGACACTTCAGGCTCAGGATGATGATGAGGCAATCACTCCTCAGGCATTAATCAATATCAGACCTGTTGTTGCTGCTATCAAGGAATTCTTCGGTTCATCACCTCTTTCACAGTTTATGGACCAGAACAATCCTCTTGCTGAGTTAACTCATAAGAGAAGACTTTCAGCCCTCGGTCCGGGCGGTCTTTCACGTGACCGTGCAGGCTTCGAGGTACGTGACGTACACTATACTCACTACGGCAGAATGTGTCCTATCGAAACACCTGAAGGTCCTAACATCGGTCTTATTTCATACCTCGCTTGTTACAGCCGCCTTAATGAGTACGGCTTCATTGAGGCTCCTTACAGAAAGGTTGATAAGGAAACAGGCGTTGTTACGGATGAGGTTGTTTATATGACAGCCGATATGGAGGATAATTTTGTTGTTGCTCAGGCAAATGAACCGCTTGATGAAAACGGAAGATTTGCCAATCAGAGAGTTACCTGCCGTTTCCGTGACGAATTTATGACTATGACTCCTGACAGAGTTGACTATATGGATGTTTCACCTAAGATGGTTGTGTCGGTTGCTACCGCAATGATTCCGTTCCTTGAAAACGACGACGCAAACCGTGCTCTTATGGGTGCTAACATGCAGCGTCAGGCAGTTCCTCTTTTAAAAACAGTTGCTCCTGTTGTCGGTACAGGTATGGAGTATAAGGCTGCTTACGACTCAGGTGTAGTTGTTGCAGCTAAGCGCGGCGGTACAGTAACCGCTGTCGATGCAGGAACTATTGAAATTACAACCAAAAATAAAGAGGTTGATAAGTATGAGCTTGTTAAGTTTTCAGGCTCAAACCAGGGTACATGTATCAACCAGCGTCCTATCGTTTCTCTTCATCAGGAGATAGAGGACGGACAGGTTATTGCTGATGGTCCTGCAACCTGCAATGGTGAGATTTCACTTGGTAAGAATGCTCTTATCGGATTTATGACCTGGGAAGGCTATAACTACGAGGATGCTGTTCTTATTAACGAAAAAATTGTTCGTGACGATGTCTACACCTCAATTCATATTGAGGAGCATGAGGTTGAATCACGTGATACAAAGCTCGGTCCTGAGGAAATCACAAGAGATATTCCCAACGTGGGTGAGGACGCCCTTAAAGACCTTGATGCCGACGGTATTATCCGTATCGGTGCAGAGGTACATTCAGGCGACATTCTTGTTGGTAAGGTTACACCGAAGGGTGAAACAGAGCTTACTGCCGAAGAAAGACTCCTTCGTGCAATCTTCGGTGAGAAGGCAAGAGAGGTTCGTGATACCTCAATGCGTGTTCCTCACGGTGAGTATGGTATCGTAGTTGACGTTAAAGTATTTACACGTGCAAACAGCGACGAGCTTTCACCGGGTGTTAATAAAGTAGTAAGAGTTTACATTGCTCAGAAGCGTAAAATTCAGGTCGGCGATAAGATGGCAGGCCGCCACGGTAACAAGGGTGTTGTTTCAAGAATACTTCCTCAGGAGGATATGCCGTTCCTTCCTGACGGCAGACCGCTTGACATTGTTCTTAACCCTCTCGGCGTACCTTCACGTATGAATATCGGTCAGGTGCTTGAGGTTCATCTCGGCTACGCAGCTATGGCTCTCGGCTGGAAGATGATGACTCCCGTATTTGACGGTGCTCACGAGCAGGATATCCGTGACTGCCTTGAATTAGCAGACATCGGTTATTATATAGATGAAAACGGAAATAAGGTGTTCGACGGTAAGACAGAGCTTATCGACGGACGTACAGGTGAGAAGTTCGACAACAGAATTACTGTCGGCTATATGTATTACCTTAAGCTCCATCACCTTGTTGATGATAAAATCCATGCACGTTCAACAGGTCCTTACAGCCTTGTTACACAGCAGCCTCTCGGAGGTAAAGCACAGTTCGGCGGACAGCGTTTCGGTGAGATGGAGGTTTGGGCACTTGAGGCTTACGGTGCTGCCTATACTCTTCAGGAGATTATCACAATCAAGTCAGATGACGTTGTCGGTCGTGTACGCACCTATGAGTCAATTGTCAAGGGTGAGAATATTCCTACATCAGGTACTCCTGAATCATTTAAGGTACTGTTCAAGGAGCTTCAGGCTCTCGGTCTTGATACAAGAGTGCTTGACAAAGACGGCAATGAGGTTGAGCTTAAGCAGGATCTTGATGACGGCACAGGTATTCAGCCGATTGATGACAAAGCCTTTACAACTGTTAATGATTTTGAAGATCAGGAAGGTTACGGTGTCGAGGACGCCGATACAGAAGGCGAGGAAGCAGGTCAGTCAGATGCATTTGATGATTTGTTTGCTGATTCCTTCAGCGACGAAGCAGACGATGATGAATTTTAATCTGATACGACTTCCGCAATAAATTAAGAAAAAGGAGTGCTTCCAAATGGATAATTATGAAAATGAATTCAGTTCTATAAAAATCGGTCTTGCCTCACCTGAAAAAATCCGTGAGTGGTCTTACGGTGAGGTTACAAAGCCCGAAACTATAAACTACAGAACTTTAAAGCCTGAGCGTGACGGTCTTTTCTGTGAAAGAATTTTCGGTCCTATGAAGGACTGGGAATGTCACTGCGGTAAATACAAAAGAGTACGCTATAAGGGCAAGGTATGTGAACGCTGCGGTGTTGAAATTACAAGATCAAAGGTCCGTCGTGAGCGTATGGGTCATATTGAGCTTGCTGCTCCTGTATCACATATCTGGTATTTCAAGGGTATCCCGAGCAGACTTGGTCTTGTGCTCGATATAAGCCCGAGATATCTTGAAAAGGTTTTGTATTTTGCATTATATATTGTAACAGACCCCGGTGATACACCGCTTGAGAAGATGCAGATTCTCAATGAAAAGGAATACGCAGAAATGCGTGAGAGATATGAGGATGACTTCAAGGCAGGTATGGGTGCTGAGGCTGTTAAAGAACTTCTTCAGGGCATTGATGTTGCTCAGCTTCGTGATGAGCTTACTGCTGAGCTTGAGGATGCAACAGGTCAGAAGAGAGTTCGTCTGCTTAAAAGACTTGATGTTGTTGATGCTTTCTATCACAGCGGCAACAAGCTTGAGTGGATGATTCTTGATGCAATTCCTGTTATTCCTCCTGATATCCGTCCTATGGTTCAGCTTGACGGCGGCAGATTTGCAACAAGCGACCTTAACGATTTATACAGACGTGTTATTAACAGAAACAACAGATTAAAGAGATTGCTTGAACTTGGTGCTCCTGAAATCATTGTAAGAAATGAAAAGAGAATGCTTCAGGAGTCTGTTGATGCTCTTATTGATAACGGTCGCCGCGGCAGACCAGTTACGGGTCCTAACAACAGACCTCTCAAATCACTCAGCGATATGCTTAAGGGTAAGCAGGGTCGTTTCCGTCAGAACCTTCTCGGTAAGCGTGTTGACTATTCAGGACGTTCTGTTATCGTTGTCGGTCCTGAGCTTAAAATGCATCAGTGCGGTCTTCCTAAGGAAATGGCTATTGAGCTGTTCAAGCCTTTTGTTATGAAGCGTCTTGTTGAAACAGGCGTAGCATCAAATATTAAATCAGCAAGAAAAATGGTTGAAAGAGCAGCAAATCCTGCTGTATGGGACAGCCTTGAGGTTGTTATTAAGGATCACCCTGTAATGCTTAACCGTGCCCCCACACTTCACAGACTCGGTATTCAGGCATTTGAGCCTGTACTTGTTGAAGGCAGAGCTATTAAGCTTCATCCGCTTGCATGTACAGCCTTCAACGCTGACTTCGACGGTGACCAGATGGCTGTTCACGTACCGCTTTCTGCTGAGGCACAGGCAGAGGCAAGAATGCTTATGCTTGCTGCAAACAACCTTCTTAAGCCTTCTGACGGTAAGCCTGTTGCTGTTCCTACACAGGATATGGTTATCGGTTCATACTATTTAACTATGATTAAGGAAGGCGAGCCGGGTCAGCCTAAATTCTTTAAGGACGAGGCAAGAACAGAGGAAATTTCATTTGCCGATGTCAAGGCTGAAATCAATAAGGGAATTGATGACCCGAGAAACTTTGTTCCGAATGCTGCAATTCTTTGTGAAATTGCAGATGATGAATTTACAGAGAAATACGGTTTTTATCGTTCATACAGCATTTACAGAGATAAGGACGAGGCTATGATGGCATATCAGGAGGGCTCTCTCGGTATGCATTCACCTGCTAAAATCCGTGTTACAAAGGAAGAAAACGGCGTAACAAGAAGTGCTGTTATAATCACTACAATAGGCAGAATTATCTTCAACAATCCTGTTCCTCAGGACCTTGGCTTTGTTGACAGAAATGACCCTGAAAAAGAATTTGACCTTGAGGTTTCTTTTGTAGTTAAGAAAAAGCAGCTTGGTCAGATTGCAGAAAGATGTATCAATGTTCACGGCGTATCTATCGCTTCAGGTGTTCTTGATGCTATCAAGAATCAGGGCTATAAGTACTCAACAATTTCAGGTACAACCGTTGCCGTTATCGACGCGCTTATTCCTGAAAAGAAAAAGGATTATCTTGCCGAGGCTGAAAAGAGAGTTGACGAAATCACTTACAATTACAACTACGGTCTTATTACCAACGAGGAGCGTTCTTCAGCAGTAATCAAGGCTTGGGAGGATTGTACAAATAAGGTATCAAATGAGCTTACATCTAACTTTGACGGTGCTCATAACCCGATTCATATGATGGTAGACTCAGGTGCCCGTGGTAGTACCTCACAGCTTCGACAGCTTGCAGGTATGAGAGGTCTTATCGCAAATACAGCAGGTAAGACAATCGAGGTTCCTATCCGCGCTAACTATCGTGAGGGTCTTAATATTCTTGAATACTTCATTTCTTCACGTGGTGCGAGAAAGGGTCTTGCCGATACAGCGCTTCGTACTGCTGACTCAGGTTACCTTACACGTCGTCTTGTTGACGTATCACAGGATGTTATTATACGTGACGACGACTGCGGCTGCCACGACGGTATTGTAGTTTCAAGAATTATGGACGGCAACCGTGTGCTTGAACCGCTTGAGGAAAGACTTACAGGTCGATATGTTGTTGACCCTGTTATTGATCCTAATTCAGGCGAGGTTCTTATGGAGCCTGACAGAATGATGACTGCCGAGGATGCACAGCGTATTGTTGATGCAGGTATCGAAGCCGTTAAAATCCGTTCACTTATCACCTGTAAATCACGTCACGGTGTCTGCCGCAAGTGCTATGGTGCAAACCTTGCCTTTAATGAGCCTGTTCAGGTTGGTGAGGCAGTTGGTATTATTGCTGCTCAGTCAATCGGTGAGCCGGGTACTCAGCTTACAATGAGAACCTTCCATACAGGCGGTGTTGCAGGCGGTGCGGATATTACGCAGGGTCTTCCGAGAGTTGAGGAACTGTTTGAGGCAAGAAAGCCGAAGCAGCTTGCAATCCTCAGTGAGATTGAGGGTGACGTTCGTTTTGAAGAAATCAAGAAGAGCCGTCACGTTGTTGTATATGATAATGAAACTGCGGAAGAGAGAAAGTATCTTATTCCTTACGGTGCAAGACTTTGTGAAAACATTGTTGAGGGTGCACATATTGAAAAGGGTACAGAGCTTACACTCGGTGCAGTTAATCCGCACGATGTTCTTGCAATTCTCGGTGAAGAGGCTGTGTATAACTACCTGATTAAAGAAGTACAGTTTGCTTATCGTACACAGGGTGTTGATATCAACGATAAGCACATTGAGGTTATTGTTCGTCAGATGCTCAAGAAGTGCACAGTTGATGATGCAGGAAGCACAGACCTTGTTGCCGGTACAATGGTTGACGTTGCACAGGTTGATGAGGCAAATGAGATTGTTGACAGAAGAATTGCTGCAGGTGAAACAGGTCTTGAAAAGGCTACCTATATTCCTATTCTTATGGGTATCACAAAGGCTTCGCTTGCTACGGATTCATTCCTTTCAGCAGCATCCTTCCAGGAAACAACACGTGTTCTTACAGATGCAGCTATCAAGGGCAAGAGCGATCCGCTTATCGGTCTTAAGGAAAATGTTATTATCGGTAAGCTTGTTCCTGCAGGTACAGGTATGGAAGTATTCAGAGATGTTGATGTTGTTCCGAGCTATTTCTCAGGCGACGGTGAAACTTTAAATCTGGAACAATTACAGGAACTCTTGACAAATACGATGCAATAAGCTATAATATCTAATCGTGTGAATGCGGATTTGGTTAAAATATACAAAGATTTATTCCGCATTTTGTAAAAAAACACAACATTTTGGGGCGAGCAATCAGCTTGCCCCAAGGTGTGCGTTTAAATGATGCAGTTAATTTTTGGATTAGCTGTATGATTTATACGCACACTGCGTATAAAATAATTTTGAAAGGAGATAAACTATTGCCTACCTTTAACCAACTCGTAAGAACAGGTCGTAAGACTGTTGAGAAGAAGTCAAAGACACCTGCACTCTTAAAGGGACTTAACACAAAGAGAAATATTGTTACTGACAACAATTCTCCTCAGAAGCGCGGCGTTTGTACTGCAGTTAAGACAGCAACACCTAAAAAGCCTAACTCAGCACTTCGTAAGATTGCCAGAGTTCGTCTTACAAACGGTATTGAGGTTTCTGCTTACATTCCGGGCGTAGGTCATAACCTTCAGGAGCACTCCGTAGTTATGATTCGCGGCGGACGTGTTAAGGATTTACCAGGTGTACGTTACCACATCATCCGCGGTACACTCGATACTCAGGGTGTTAACGGAAGAATGCAGAGCCGTTCAAAGTACGGTGCAAAGAGACCAAAGGCTGCTAAGAAGTAAGCCGAAATTTATTTCTTATGGATGACAATAGTTTATATACCTATATATAAGGCGTATATGACCTTTTGTTGACTCCACGGGAAACCGAGTACCTATGAACTCATTAAAATTTATGAAGGAGGGAAGCGAAGATGCCAAGAAGAGGCCAAATCGCTAAGCGTGATGTTTTACCTGATCCAATGTATAACTCAAAGCTTGTTACACGTTTAATCAACAACATTATGCTTGATGGAAAAAAGGGTGTCGCTCAGAAAATCGTTTACGGAGCATTCGACATCGTTAGAGAAAAAACCGGTAACGATCCGTTGGAAACTTTTGAAGCTGCAATGGAAAACATTATGCCGGTGCTTGAGGTAAAGGCTCGCCGTATCGGTGGTGCAACTTACCAGGTTCCTCTCGAAGTTCGTCCTGAAAGAAGACAGACATTAGGTCTTAGATGGATAACTCTTTACGCTCGTCAGCGTTCAGAGAGAACTATGAAGGAGCGTCTTGCTGCTGAAATTATGGACGCTGTTAACAAGACAGGCGGCGCAGTTAAGAAGTGTGACGATACACATAAGATGGCAGAGGCAAACAAAGCATTTGCTCATTTCAGATATTAATAGGAGGATATTATGCCAAGAAAAGTATCTCTTGAAATGACAAGAAATATTGGTATTATGGCTCATATTGATGCAGGTAAAACAACTACCACAGAGCGTATTCTGTATTACACAGGTATCAATCATAAGATTGGTGAAACTCATGATGGTGCTGCAACAATGGACTGGATGGAGCAGGAGCAGGAGCGTGGTATCACAATCACATCTGCTGCAACAACTTGCTTCTGGAAAGACCATAGAATCAATATTATTGATACACCGGGTCACGTTGACTTCACAGTTGAGGTACAGCGTTCACTGCGTGTACTTGACGGCTCTGTAACTGTTCTTTGTGCAAAGGGCGGTGTTGAGCCACAGTCTGAAACCGTATGGCGTCAGGCTGATGAATATAAAGTTCCCAGAATGATTTATGTTAATAAGATGGACATTATGGGTGCTGATTTCTACAGAGCATTGGATATGGTTAAGGACCGTTTCAAATGTAATGCTCTTCCAATCCAGCTTCCTATCGGAAGCGAGGATACCTTTGAGGGTATTATCGACCTCGTTGAAAATCATGCTATCATTTATATTGATCCTGCAAAGGAAAAGGGCATGAAGTTCGAAATCAGAGAAATTCCTGATGATATGAAGGAATTAGCTGCAAAGTACAGAACAGAGCTTATCGAGCATGTTGTTGAGCAGGACGAGGAGCTTATGGAGAAGTACTTTGAGGAAGGCGAGGACGCTATCTCCGTTGCTGAGATTAAGAATGTAATCCGCAAGTCAACTATTGCCAATGATATGGTTCCTGTTTGCTGCGGTACTTCTTACCGTAATATGGGTGTTCAGCCGCTTCTTGACGCTATTGTTGACTTTATGCCTGCCCCTACAGACGTTGAGTCAATCAAAGGCGTTAACCCTGATACAGATGAAGAGGAATGTCGTCATTCATCAGACGATGAGCCGTTTTCAGCTCTTGCATTCAAGATTGCAACAGATCCGTTTGTTGGTAAGATTTGCTTCTTCCGTGTATATTCAGGTAAGATTGAAGCAGGTACACCTTGCTATAACTCTGTAAAAGATAATAAAGAAAGAATGGGCAGAATTCTTCAGATGCACGCTAACCACAGAGAGGATATTCCTGTTTGCTATGCAGGTGATATTGCTGCTGCAGTTGGTTTGAAGAATACTACAACAGGTGATACACTTTGTGATGAATCACACCCGATCATTCTTGAATCAATGAATTTCCCTGAGCCTGTTATTCGTGTTGCTATTGAGCCGAAAACAAAGGCAGGTCAGGAGAAGATGGGTATCGGTCTTTCAAAGCTTGCTGAAGAAGACCCTACCTTTAAGGCTTATACAGATGAAGAAACCGGACAGACAATCATCGCAGGTATGGGTGAGCTTCACCTTGAGATCATTGTTGACCGTCTTCTTCGTGAATATAAGGTTGAAGCTAACGTAGGTGCTCCTCAGGTTGCTTATAAAGAAACAATCCAGGGCAACGGTCAGTCAGACCTTAAGTATAAAAGACAGTCAGGCGGTTCAGGTCAGTACGGTCACGTTAAAATCAGAATTATGCCTAACCTTGACGAAAACGGCATCGGTAAGGGCTATGAGTTCGTTAATCAGGTTGTCGGCGGTGCTATTCCTAAGGAATACATTCCTGCTGTTGACGCAGGTATTCAGGGCGCTATGAAGAGCGGTATCCTTGCAGGCTACAATGTTGTTGACGTAAGAGTTGAGCTTTATGATGGTTCTTACCACGAGGTTGACTCATCTGAAATGGCATTTAAGATTGCCGGTTCTATGGCATTCAAGGATGCAGCCAAGGGTGCAAATCCAATCATTCTTGAGCCTATGATGAAGGTTACAGTTATTGTTCCTGAGGAGTATATGGGTGACGTTATCGGTGACCTTAACTCACGCCGCGGTCAGATTCAGGGTATGGAGGACAGAGCAGGTGCTAAGCAGGTTAATGCAAGAGTTCCGCTTTCAGAGATGTTTGGTTATGTAAATGACCTTCGTTCAAAGACCCAGGGTCGCGGTCAGTATACAATGGAGCCGGATGGTTATGAGCCGGTGCCTAAGTCAATTAGTGAGTCGATTATCAGCGAAAGAGCTAAGAAAGACTAATAACTAATATAAATTATTAAAAAAGTCTTGATATTTTTATGTGTATTTGATAAAATATCTTTGACAATTTTACTATTGTAAATTTTAAGGAGGAAATTCCAATGGCAAAGGAAAAATTTAACCGTACCAAACCACATGTAAACATTGGTACAATCGGTCACGTTGACCATGGTAAGACAACTCTTACTGCTGCTATCACAAAGTATCTTGCTAACAAGGGCTTTGCAAAGTTTGAGGACTATGCAGACATCGATAAGGCTCCTGAAGAGAGAGAGCGTGGTATCACAATCAACACTGCACACGTTGAGTACGAGACAGAAGCTCGTCACTATGCACACGTTGACTGCCCGGGTCACGCTGACTATATTAAAAATATGATTACAGGTGCTGCTCAGATGGACGGTGCTATTCTTGTTATCGCTTCAACTGATGGTCCTATGGCTCAGACTAAGGAGCATTTGCTTCTTGCTCGTCAGGTTGGCGTTCCTGCAATCATCGTATTTATGAACAAGACTGACCAGGTTGACGACGAAGAGCTTCTTGAGTTAGTTGAGATGGAAATCCGTGAGACTCTTGCTGAGTATGAGTTTGATGATGAGTGCCCAATCATTAAGGGTTCAGCTCTTAAGGCTTTACAGGCTGCTTCAAACGATGATCCTGCTTGCGCTTGCATTCAGGAACTTATGGATGCTGTTGACAGCTATATCCCAACTCCTGACCGTAAGGCAGACCTTCCTTTCCTTATGCCTGTTGAGGACGTATTCACAATCACAGGTCGTGGTACAGTTGCTACAGGTAGAGTAGAGCGTGGTCAGTTAAAGACTAACGATACAGTTGAGATGGTAGGTCTTCACGAGGAGACTTCTTCAACAGTATGTACCGGTATTGAGATGTTCCGTAAGATTCTTGACTATGCTGAGGCTGGTGACAACATCGGTTGTCTTCTTCGTGGTGTTCAGAGATCAGACATCGAAAGAGGTCAGGTTCTTGCAGCTCCTGGTTCAATTAAGCCACACACAAAATTCTCAGGTCAGGTTTACGTTCTTTCTAAGGACGAGGGTGGACGTCATACTCCATTCTTCAACAACTACAGACCTCAGTTCTATTTCAGAACAACTGACGTAACAGGTGTTATCACTCTTCCTGAAGGCACAGAAATGTGTATGCCTGGCGATAACGTAGTAATGAACGTTGAGCTCATCACTCCAATCGCTATTGAAGAGGGTCTTCGTTTCGCTATCCGTGAGGGCGGCAGAACAGTTGGTTCAGGCGTTGTTACAGCTATCAACGAGTAATCAATTACCTTAATTAAATAATCAGAGCAAGTCGAAAGACTTGCTCTTTTTTTGTTGATATTTTATTTTTTTGTGATAATATAGACTTGGTGATTTTATGAAGAAGGTCAAACAAATATCAGACAGTATACTGCTTGGAATAATTCTTGCTGTTGTGGGCGGATTTCTTGATGCTTATACATACTTAATACGCGGCGGAGTATTTGCAAATGCCCAGACAGGCAATATTGTTCTTCTTGGCGTTAATCTGGCACAAGGCAATTATTCTGAGACAGTGCATTATCTTGTGCCGATCTTAGCATTTGCTTTTGGAATACTTACTGCAGAGCTTATCAAGTCTAAACTAAAGAGTAATGCATCTGTCCACTGGCGGCAGATTATTGTTATAATTGAGTTAATATTGCTTTTTGTCTGTTCATTTATTGACAGCGGTGTCGGTAACGCTTGGGTTAATACGGTTATTTCATTTGTCTGTGCACTTCAGGTTGAGAGCTTCAGAGCTGTTGAGGGAAATGCGGCTGCTACAACAATGTGTACAGGTAATTTGCGAAGCGGTACAGAGCAGTTGTTTTTAGCACTGAAATGCAAAGATAAACAGCATTTAAAAAAGGGTATTGTTTATTATGCCATAATAGCAGCCTTTGTCTTTGGTGCGGTTATGGGTGCTCTGATAATTAATTTCTTGGGTGTTAAAGCAATTCTTGTTGCCTGTGTACTGCTCTTGCTTTCTTTTTTTCTGATGTTTGAATAAAAATCTTGTAAAATATCTTCAAATAAAAGAACAGTATAGCTTAGCCATACTGTTCTTCTGCTTATTACCATTTATTATAAACCTTTTCGCAAAAGGCATACATATCCTTAACCTCAATCACCTTGCCGTCATCAAGAACAGCAGTGCCGTTGAACAAACCGTGAACCTGATGTGTTTTCATACCAAAAATGTTAAGCGGCATCAAATTGCTGTAATTATCATAGAAAGGTGTCATTATCAAATCAAGTCTGCCTTCCTTGTCCCTGAAGTGCCACGGTTTCATCCAGCTGTCGTTAATTTCAGGGTCATCAACAAGATAAACCTCACCAAGCTTGTGGCATTTACCATTATAAAAAAGTGCTGTTTCAGTGGCTTTGTCTGTTTCACCAAAGCCCCATGTCAGCTCAAAGCCAAAAGGGCTGCCGTCTATATACGTGCTTCCGTTTGCCCAGTACCACATATTTGAATAGGGCCATACGCCTCTGCCCCAGTCAAGCACGGTGAAGGTGTTTTTGTCTGAAAAATCAATGCTTCTGTTTCCAAGCTTAACTACACCCTTTGTTTTCATACAGTTGATTTTATTTGTGTAGAAAAAATGCCCTTGCTTTTTGAATGGCGTTGCAATTGTTATGCTTTCATGTTCAGGGAGCTTTTCAATAAAAAATTCAGCTTTTAGCTTTTTGCCACTGCACTTGCCTTCAAACAAAAGAGTACCGCCGTTTTCCCTGATATCAAAGGTGAGATTTACTCCGTTCTTCCTGAAAGTGAAATAGTTAGCTGTATCTCCGTTTCTGTTAAGTCTGTTTTTATTTGGTGTATTAAGCTCAAGCCCCATACAGTCAAATTTTTCACCTGTTTTTAAATCAACATATCCGAAGGTTGCGCAGGAGGCAAGCGAAATGTTGAAAAAATTAATCTGCACCATTTTGCTGCCGTCGCAGATCTGATAAAAATCCCATTCCTTAAGACGCATAACTGACGGGGAAATACACTCCCTGTTATACTCAAAAAGGTTTCGTCTGCACCATCCCGGATTGTTAAGTTCTCCATCTGCTTTAAGCAGCGGTGTTTTCTGCTTTATTTCATTTTGCATTGCCTGACCTCCTGAATTTATTTTATAAGCTTATATTACTTTATTATCAATGTTTTGTAAAGAATTTATTTTTTACTGTAACTTTCAGGCTTTTTGTGCTATAATTATTCTGATATTAAATTATTAATGCGGAGCGGTTATGGCTGAAGAATTGGAGAATTTAACAGGTATAATTGAAGATATAACCTATCAGAATGAGTCAACAGGATTTGGTGTTATCGAGGTTGATGCTAAGGAAGAGTATGTAACGGTTGTCGGTGTGCTCGGTAACGTTATGATAGGTGAGGAGGCTGTGTTTCAGGGTGAGTGGGTGATTCACCCCTCTTTTGGAAGACAGTTTAAGGCAGTGCGTCTGCAGCGTACACTGCCTGCGGACGCTTCGGGTATGCTTCGCTTCCTTTCAGCGGGCATTGTTAAAGGTGTCCGTGAAGCAACAGCCACAAAAATTGTTGAGCATTTTGGTGCTGATACCTTTAATGTTATTGAAAATGAGCCTGAACGCCTTGCTGAAATAAAAGGCATTACAAGGTCAAAGGCGAAAAAAATCAGTGCAGATTTTAAAATGCAGTTTGCCGCAAGAGATGTTATGAACGGTCTTGCAGAGCTTGGCTTAAGCCAGCAGGAGGCATTTGACGCATATAATCTGTACAAGTCAAACGCACTTGATATAATTAAAGAAAATCCATATGCTTTTGTCGGTGAGGCAGGGGCTTTTACATTTGAACGTGCAGACGAAATAGCGTTTGCTCTTGATGAGCCTCCGCTTTTTGACTATCGTTCTCAGGCAGGTGTTGTTTATGTTGTGAGGCATAATCTTAATAATGGTCATACCTGCCTGCCGAGAAGCAGTGTTATTAAGCCTGCTATGTCCTTGCTTGACTGCAGTGAGGATGATGTTGAAATTGCAATTGATAATGCCATTGATGTTAAACAGCTTGTGAGCGAGGATATAGACGGCAGAGAATTTCTTTTTCTTCCTGAAATCTACCGTGCCGAGTCAACTATCGCAGAGCGTATTCAGGTAATGCTGAGCTTTCCGCCGCAGCAAAAGGATATTACTACCGACGAGATTTTAGCCTTTGAACAGCTTAATGATATTGTCTTTGACGAAAAGCAGAGAATGGCAATAGAAATTGCTGTCAACAAAGGACTGCTTATTCTTACAGGCGGTCCGGGCACAGGTAAAACAACGACTGTCAAGGGTATTATAAGCCTTATGAAAAACAGGGGGCTTGACGTTGCTCTTGCAGCACCTACGGGTAGGGCTGCAAAAAGGATGAGCGAGCTTACGGGATATGAGGCAAAGACAATCCACCGTCTGCTTGAGGTTGAATATAAGGACGGCGCTTCTGAGCCGAGCTTTTGTCATAATCTTAAAAATCCTCTTGAATGTGATGCGGTGATAGTTGATGAGCTTTCAATGGTGGATGTTACAATATTTGCCGCACTGCTTGATGCTCTGCCGCTGTCCTGCCGTCTTATAATGGTAGGTGACAAGGACCAGCTTCCTCCTGTCGGTGCGGGCAATGTGCTTGCTGATTTAATAAAAAGCGGTATGATAGGTGTTGTAAGCCTTGATAAAATATTCCGCCAGGCTATGGAAAGCAGAATAGTTTCAAATGCTCACCGTGTTGTCAATGGCGAAATGCCTGAATTCTGCAATGAGCCAAGCTCTGATTTCTTTCTGCTTAATGAGGATTCACGCTATAATGCACCGAGAAAGCTTGTTAATCTTGTCATAAGCAGAATACCGTCAGGCTACGGATATAATCCTATGTCGGATATTCAGGTGCTTTGCCCCAGCAGAAAGGGCGAGGTCGGCACTGAAAATCTTAATGCTCTTCTGCAGGAAAAATTAAATCCGCCCTCAAGGAATAAGGCGGAGCTCAGAAACCGCGGTTACATACTGCGTGAGGGCGACAGAGTTATGCAGATAAAGAATAACTATGATGTTCCGTGGTTCAGAAGTGATGAAAACGGCACAGGTGTGTTCAATGGTGATATAGGAATTTTAACACGCATTGATAAAGCGAATGATATTATAAATGTTCAGTTTGATGACAGGGAGGCAATGTACAGTATTGAGAATGCCAAAGAAATTGAGCTTGCTTATGCAATGACTGTACATAAAAGTCAGGGCAGTGAGTTTGATGTTGTGGTTATGCCGACAATCAACACGCCGCCTAAGCTTGCTTACAGGAATTTATTTTATACAGCACTGACAAGAGCTAAAAATCTGCTTGTTCTTGTGGGCAATCAGGGCTCAATTAAAGCTATGGTTGATAATGATAAAAAGAGCAGACGTTACAGTGCACTTGTTCATTTTCTTTATAAGGAAGAGGTAAATCCTTTTGAATCTTGACATTGTACTGTTTTTAAAGTAACATTAATATATTAATTTTTTTGTAAGGACTGTTATTATGTTCGGCTATGATTTAGGTATAGATTTAGGTACAGGCAGTATCGTTATATCGGTTGTTGGCAAGGGAGTTGTGCTTGATGAGCCATCCTATGTTGCCTATGATACCGAAAGTGAAAAGGTTATATATGCAGGTAAAAGGGCTTATTTTCTTCAGGGCAGAGAGCCTAAGGGTGTTGAGGTTATTCAGCCCATTATCAATGGCGCTGTAAGCAATTATTCACTTGCCTGCCAGATGGTAAGGCATTTCATAAACAGAGTTATCAAAAGAAATATCTTCAGACCGCGTGTTGTTGCAAGTGTTCCTTCAATCAGTACTGATGTTGAACGGCGGATTTTAGTATCTGTTATTATTAATGCAGGCGCTAAATCGGTCTGCCTTATTGAAGAAAGTCTTTGTGCAGCTTTCGGATTTGGTATCGACCCTCTTAATCCCGGCGGTGTATTTGTAATTGACGTGGGTGCAGGCACAACAGATATGGCTGTGGTTTCGCAGGGCTCAATCAGTCAGAATGAAACAATAAAAACAGCAGGCGACAGCTTTGATGAAGCAATTACAAAATATATACGTGAAAAATATGATGTTTTAATCGGACTGAGAACAGCAGAGGATATAAAGAAAAATATCGGCTGTGCGGTTTACCGTGACAATAATGTGACTATGCTTGCAAAGGGCAGAAATCAGACGACAGGTCTTCCTGAGGCTGTTGAGGTTTCAGGCAATGAAATATGCGATTGCTTAAAGCCTCAGCTTGATAAAATTGTTAATACAGCGCTGGAGCTTTTTGAGCGTACATCGCCCCAGCTTGTGAGTGACATTACAAACGGCGGTGTTCTGTTAACGGGCGGCTGTGCACAGCTTTACGGGCTTGATAAGCTGATAAGTGAAAAATTAAAGGTACAGGTTACTGTTCCTGTTCATCCTGATTTATGTGTTTCAAAGGGCTGTGAGTCAGCGCTGAAAAAGATGAGTATTCTTGACCGTTACGGTTATACTTTTAAAACTAAGGAAGAGGTTAAAACAAGATAATTGCAGAATGGAGGCAGCATTATGGACAGATTTTCAAAATATAATCCAAAGGCTGTCTTCTTCTTTTTTCTTGCCCAAATACTTCTGACAATTATTATTTTTAATCCCGTGATGCTTGCAGTGTCATTTATTTCGGCATTTGTTTACAGGATAAAGCTTGACGGCAGACAGGCTGTAATTTATCTTTTTAAATTTATATTGCCCGTTGTCGTTCTTGCGGCTGTGTTTAATTTTGCTTTTTCTCATTACGGAATGACCGTTTTTTTTGTTTTTCGTGATGTGAATTTTACTCTGGAAAGTCTTTTATACGGCTTTACTCAGGGCGTGCTTATAGGAAGTGTGATTATGTGGTTTTCCTGCTACAGCAGTGTTGTGACGGCAGAAAAATTTATTGCAGTTTTCGGCAGAATAATGCCTAATACGGCAATAATTTTTTCTATGGTGCTGTCATTTATACCAAGACTCAGGAAAAATGCAGCGGAGATAAATGATGCAAGAATGCTGATAAAAGCTGACAGTAAAATGAAAAAAAGTATCAGTAATTTTTCAGCTCTTATAACAATGACACTTGAGCAGAGTATTGAAACGGCTGATTCTATGAAGGCAAGGGGATATAATAAAGGCAGACGTGTTTATGCAAAATACCGTTTTTGTTTAAAGGATTTGTTCTTAATTTTATTTACTGTTTTAACGGTCGTATCGCTTCTCGTATTTAAAGTGTCGGGAATGCTTGAATTTTTATTTGACCCTGTAATTAAAATGCATAGTCTGCCTGCTTATGCAGTGTCAGTTTTTGCTGTGTTTTCCTTACTGCCTGTTATTATTGATTTCTCGGAGGATATGAGATGGCTTTATTTGAAACGGAAAATTTAACATTTGCATATCCCGAATCAAAAGAGAATGCACTCATCAATGTTAATATTAAGATTAACAAGGGTGACTTTATTGTTATTATGGGTCGGACAGGCAGCGGTAAATCAACACTCTTAAGGCTTTTAAATCCCGCTGTTGCCCCTTTTGGCACAATAAAGGGCAGTATCAATGCAGGCACAGAAAAGCTTGCCTACGCAGGGCAGAATCCCGACATAACCTTTGTCAGTGAAAATGTACGCTCAGAGCTTGCTTTTGCACTTGAAAATCAAAGACTCGGCAATAACGATATTGCACTGAGGCTTGGTGAAATTTCATCCTTTTTCAATCTCGCTCATCTTCTTGACAGAAATATAAGCTCTTTGTCAGGCGGTGAAAAGGCTTGTGTTGCAATTGCAGCGGCTATGATTAACAATGCAGACGCTGTTATTCTTGACGAGCCCTGCGCTCAGCTTGACAGCAAATCATCATATGAGCTTATAAATCTTCTTAAAAGAGTTAATGACGAGCTTGGTGTAACTGTTATAATTACAACGCACATAAGCGACGGACTGATAGATAAATGCGACAGACTGATTGTTCTTGATAAGGGCAGTGTTATATATGACGATAAGCCTGAAAATGTCACTGACAGTGTTTTACCGTTTTATCCTGTTTCGGCAAAGCTGTTTGAAAGCCGACCTTTAACAGTTAAAGACGCAATACCCTTTGCAGAAGGGCTAACTGAAAAGCCGACAGGTAAAACAGATATTTCCGAGGAAATAATAAATCTTAAAAATATAACCTTTGCCTATGACAAAAGAGGCAGAGATATTTTGGACAGACTTGATTTTAAGGCTTATGAGGGTAAAATACACTGTATCATAGGAGCGAACGGCAGCGGAAAAACAACACTCCTTAAGGTTATTGCAGGAATAAGAAAGCCATACAGCGGCAGGGTAAAGGTTAACGGCAGGACAGCCTACCTTCCTCAGAATCCGCACTTTCTTTTTACAAAGGATTCTGTCGGTGATGAAATTGATAAATCCACTGCTGACAAATTCGGTCTTGCTGATAAGCTTAATATGCATCCCTATGATCTGAGCGGAGGAGAGGCACAGAAATTAGCACTTGCAATTCTGTCACGGCAGCAGTACGATATTCTTCTTCTTGATGAGCCTTCAAAGGCACTCGATGTATTTTATAAAAAAGAGCTTATTGATTATCTTAAGGCTCTCGGTAAAACTGTAATTATAGTTTCACACGATCTGGATTTTGTGGGTGATGCCGCCGACTATGTTTCCTTCCTGTCTGACGGAGTTATTACTCTTGCGGGTGAAAGACGTCAGGTGCTTTCAACTCTCAGCTATTATACGACTCAGGTAAGGCGTATTACCGCTTCGCATCTGACTGCTGCCGTATCAACAGGTGATTTGCTATGAAAAAGAAAGTCACTCTTATCTGTGCTGTATCAGCAATGCTTTTGCTTGTTATATGGCAGCTTTTTTCGGCAGATACAAATTATTATCTTGCAGCCGCTGTAATTCTTGTGCTTTCAATGCTTCCGTTTTTCGTGTCATTTGAAAAGAGCCGTCCTTCAGCGAGAGAGTTGACTCTGATTGCAGGACTTATTGCTGTAGCTGTTGTCAGCAGGGCAGTATTTTATCTTATACCTCAGGTTAAGCCGATAGGTGCTGTCGTTATTGTCAGCGGTGCCTGCCTCGGTGCTAAGAGAGGTTATTTTATAGGTGCAATGTCTGTCTTTCTGTCAAATTTTATTTTCGGTCAGGGAGTATGGACTCCTTTTCAGATGGCAGCAATGGGAATTATAGGGCTTGCGGCAGGTATGCTCTTTAACAAAAAAGCAAGGCGTATTCCTATGGCGATTGCAGGCTTTATTCTTTGCTTTCCTGTATATAACCTTATAGTTGATTTAAGCTCGATTCTTATAATGACAAATGATTACAGTATAATGTCAGTGCTTTCAATTTATGCGGCAGGTGTTCCTTTCGGACTGGTTTTCGGAGCATCAACAGCGGTTTTTCTTCTGCTTTTCGGTGAGGCGTTTGCAAAAAAAATTAACCGTATAGTTATCAAATACGGTATTTTGGAGGGTGAAAATGAATAACGATATTTTCACAAAGCTTTCAAAGTTTGCTAAAATTATGTCAATATTAGGTGTGTGTACTCTTGGTGTCAATCCTGCATTTGCAGTTATGGGCATAACAGTGGGAGCAGTCTTTAAATATAAGGGTGCAGAGCTTGATAATGATAACAAAAAACGGCTGAAAACGGCTTTAATTCTCGGTATTATTTCACTTGTTATGTTTGTTATTGATATAGTGATTGCAGTACTTTATGTTAAACGATAAAATATTTTATTGGAGAAAAAAGGGCTTATTTGTTGAATAATTGAGTGATATGTGGTATAATCCGATTGTTATATTTTTAACAATCGGATTATTTTAGTATATAAGGGGTAATAAATATGGAGCAGAAAGCTAAAATTATTGCAGTTGCGGGAAAAGGCGGTGTAGGAAAAACCTCAGTTTCAGCAACAATTGTCAAGCTGCTTGCAGAAAGATATCCTGATAAAAAAATTCTTGCCATCGATGCAGACCCTGCTGTCGGTCTTTCAACAGCACTCGGTATTGATGTAAAAATGACTATTGACGACATAAGAAAAGAGATTGTGTCAACAGTTGAGGAGGGTCAGACCAAGGCTGCAATTGAACTGCTTGGTGATGCAAGGTATAAGATTTTTGACGCTCTTGTTGAAACTGACGGCTTTGCTTTTATCGCTGTGGGCAGACCTGAGAGTGCAGGCTGCTACTGTAAAATTAATTCATATCTGAAAGAGGTTATAAGTCTGCTTTCGGATGAATTTGATTATGTTGTAATTGACGGCGAGGCAGGTATTGAGCAGATTAACCGACGTGTTATGGAAAAGGTCACGCATCTTTTGTTAATAACGGACGCGAGCAAAAAGGGTACTCAGGTTATTAATACAATAAAAAGTGTTGCAGATGAGCTTGTAATGTATGAAAAAATAGGTGCAATTGTTAACAGACTTCCTGATGAAAGCATAATCAAGTATATTGATACTCAGGGTATTCCTGTTTTGTCATATATTCCGTCAGACTCAAATCTTGCCATATTTGACATTGAGGGAAAAAACATTATAACTCTGCCTGAAGAGTCAAATATTGTTAAAGGTGTGACGCAGGCACTTGAAAATATCGGGCTTATCTGATAATGAAAAGGAGACCAGCTATGAAAAGTCAATAGGAAATTAAGCTTGGTGAGAAAAAGG
>X363_Desmarests_Spiny_Pocket_Mouse__coassemble_135_pt1 | contig 57632 bp, 60 predicted proteins | sample X363_Desmarests_Spiny_Pocket_Mouse__metabat2_high_PE_020 | metagenome-assembled genome bin X363_Desmarests_Spiny_Pocket_Mouse
TGAGCGTAAATAAATTGAAAGGGTATGATTTAGTTACTTACTATATCATACAAGATAATTATGAAAATTTTCAAGGCTATTGGAGCAGTTTTTGCTGTGATTCTGGGACTTTTCGGTATCACCTTTGCTGCCTATTGGTTTAATCTTGATATGAAACTTGTCAGAAAAATTTATGATAAGCTTCAGCCTCACTATGATAATCTTGAAAAGGACAGAAGGCTTTAATGAATTTTTTTGACGACTTGCTTAATGATGTTGATGAATGTATTTCAGGCTTTGACAGAAAAGTCAGTCAGACAGGCAGAGCGTGGGAGGATGTCGGCAGAAACGAGGTCGTTTTGCAGCGAGATTCCCGGTATGAGCTTGACGGAGTAGGCTTTAATATTGTAACGTCAAATGATATAGGTGAGGATGAAATCATTGTAATAGGCGATGATCTGAGTGAAATTACTGCTGACAGAAAATTTGCAAGAATATCCCTGATTCAGATTAATGACGTTGAGGATGAGCAGAAAGCATATAATCTCATAAAGAAAATCGAGTATGCAAAATATCATTATCACCCTAAGGGTTTTATGATAAGAACTTCCTCAAGCTCACACAATGAAATTGTAAGGGTGTCAAAAAGTGCACTTTCAAATGGTCTTTCCTTTGGTGGAGTGGGCAGTATTCTTATTAATAAGTATAAAGCCATTGATGCAGTGTGTGCGGTAAAATTAATCTATATTACCGACAAAAGCGCCGATTACGACAGGCTTGAAAAAATTGCGGGGCGTAACTATGATATAGCAGAAACTCTTAATCATATTATGAATAATGTGAATTTCGATTGTAATACCTGCAATCTAAAAGCAGTCTGCGATGAGGTTGAGGGTATGAAGGAGCTTCATTTTAAAAATTCAATGAAATAATTAAAAGCACTTTTCTTATGCAGTCAGCATAAGAAAAGTGCTTTTTTTACCCTATTCAGCTTTTTTAAATTCATCCTTACCTACCATACAAAGGGGGCACACAAAATCATCAGGTACATCCTCCCACTTGGTGCCCGGGTCAATTCCGCCTTCAGGGTATCCCTTTTCCTCATCATATTCCCAGCCGCATATATCACATACGTATACCATAATAACAACTCCTTATTTTATTTTATGGTATTAATATTTACAATCAAACCCATCTTATTCCGTTTGTCAATATTTATAATAAATTTTAAATTTGCTATTGACAAAACTGTTTTAACTGTATATACTGTATATAAACAGTAGAAAGAGAGATGAATTAATGTTTATAGCTATAGATAATAAAAGCGGTATTCCGATTTATGAGCAGATTTACAGTCAGATAAAAAATCAGATAATCAGTTCATCAATCGGTGAAAATGAGATGCTTCCGTCAATACGCTCGCTTGCAAAGGATTTGCGTATCAGTGTTATAACTACAAAACGTGCCTATGACGAGCTTGAACGTGACGGCTTTATTTACACAGTGGCAGGCAAGGGGTGCTTTGTTGCTCAGAAGAATACCGAGCTTCTGCGTGAGGAAAATCTGAAAAATATCGAATATCATATTGAAGAAATATTGAAGCTTTCATCAAGCTGTAATCTGACAACAGATGATATTATTGAGATGATTAGAATTATGGAGGAAAAATGATGAACGCAATTGAAATAAAGAATTTGTGTAAATCCTATAAGGATTTTGAAATAAATAATCTTAATTTAACTCTGCCGGGCGGATATATTATGGGTCTTGTGGGTGAAAACGGTGCAGGCAAAAGCACAACGATAAAGCTCATACTTAATATGGTTAATAAGGACAGCGGCTCAATCACTGTCCTCGGCAGAGATAACAGTGTTAATTTTGAGCTTACAAAAGAGGATATAGGCATTGTTCTTGACGAGGTCGGATTCAGCTCTTTCTTTACTGCAAAGGACATAGATAAAATAATGGCACATACTTATAAAAACTGGAGCAGTGAGCAGTTTTATTCTTATCTGAATAAGCTTTCTTTGCCGGGTGACAAAAAGTTCAAGGATTTATCACGCGGTATGAAAATGAAACTCGGCATTGCTGTTGCTCTTTCACACGACCCGAAGCTTCTTATTCTTGACGAGGCAACAAATGGTCTTGACCCTGTTGTGCGTGATGAGGTAACTGATTTGTTTATGGAATTTACAAGAGATGAAAATCATTCAATACTGATTTCATCTCATATTGTTTCAGACCTTGAAAAAATCTGCGATTATATTGCTTTTATGCATAAGGGAAAAATTATTCTGTGCGAGGAAAAGGATAAGCTTAGAGAGGATTATGCGGTTATAGGCTGCACGGAGCAGCAGCTCAGCGAGCTTAATCAGTCAGCGGTTATAGGTTTGAGAAAAAACAGCTACGGAGTAAGTGCAGCAGTCAGAAAAAACGAGATACCGTCAGGCTTTGATTCATCGCCTATAACTGTTGAGGAGCTTTTTGTATTTATGTTAAAGGGGGAAAAATAAATGAAGGGTCTTTTGATAAAGGATTTTTATTTGATGATGAAAACATGCAGAATGTATTTTTTAATGATTTTGGTATTTTTCGTTCTTGCAGTTGTTATTCCTGAAAGAAGTGCCATTTATTTTTATGACGCTATTTTTATGGGAATGCTTTCACACAGCCTGCTTTCTTTGGAAGAGCGTGACGGCTCGGATAAATATTATCTTATCTGCCCCTATTCAAGAAAACAAATAGTTATTGAAAAATATATTCTTTCTGCAATTCTTATAGCTGTTATTTCAGCAGTAATTGCAGTGCTTGAGCTTATTAAAAAAACAGACATATCCGAAATAATGCTTATTCTTTCAATTGTGTCTGCAGTCGGAATTGTATTTCCTTCAATAAGTATGCCTGTTATGTTTAAATACGGCTATGCTAAGGGTAAAATAGTTTTTATTTGTCTTGGTGGTTTAATCGGTATATGCGGTGCCTTTTTAGTTAATACAACAACCTTTTTTTCAGTTAATCTGGTACAGTCAATTAATGGATTTCTTCCGCTGATTTTAATTGTCGGCTCTGTTCTGATTTTTGTATTATCATGTCTGATTTCTGTCAGGTTATATCAGAATCGTGAATTTTAAAAAATGAATAGCAACAAAGCCTTGCGGTTACTGCTGACCGCAAGGCTTTGTTGTTTAATAATTAATATTTATTTTGTTCAGACCTGTTTTTCCTTCAAACTCAGATATGCCCTTTCCTGTAATGAAAACAAGATTTTTTATATTACTGTTTTCAAACCTTTCATCCTGCTCCCATACAAGCTCAAAGGTTCTGCTTTTTGTATCGGTTTTAATCTTTTTTATATCACCGCATATTGCAACGGGGTACGGTCTGTCAAAAACTCCTCTCAGCTTTTTAAAGCCTTTTACATAATTCCAGTAAGCACTGCTCCATTGATATTTTTCAAAAACATTCATCAGGTAATCAATATGCTTAACCCACAGTCTGCCGTTTCCGCCGCCGCCCCATTCACCCATAATAACAGGAACATTCATTGTGGTCTGATTAACTCTTATATGTTCAAGAATTGAGTCCAATCTGCCGTTGCTGGAATATTTGTTATAAAGCGGTGAATCAACAAAAATATCATATGCGTGGGGTGAGTATATTGAATTGTCCTTAAAGTCTATTTTAAACGGAATACCTAAATTTGAATAATAATTGTGCTCAAACATAGATGGTATATTGTTTTTGTTGTTTATCTGACTTATTCTGTTTATGAACGGCTCATAATAATTTTTATTAAAATCGTCAGTGTATTTTTCAAGTCCTGATACAGCTTTGTCAAAATTCTCTTTTTTGTCCATAACAGTGAGAAGTTTTTTTATTGCAGCAGGAGAGTTAACGTTTTTAAGGATTTTAACGACTGCTGCCGTAAAGCCGGACTTATCACTTTTACCGTTGAAGCATTCTGAAAAATTGATTTTTACTCCGTAAGTAATCTTAAAAATATTGCCGAGAAGCTCTGTAAATACTTTTCTTCCGTTTTTATGTACATAAGGTTCGTTAAACCAGTCAAGAGCTATTATGTTGCTGCAATCATCAAAAAAGCTTAAATAATATTCCCAGGTGTGAATGAACTTATCCTGAATACCGTTTTTGTTCTGCCAGAAATCATTAAATGCCCTCTGAACGCCATCCATATAAAAATAGCCCTCAGCCCATATTAAAAATTCTCTTTTCAGCTTAATATTTTTATCAACTGCCCATTTGGGTGCGCCGTCGCCTGATTTCGGACCCTTTGTAAATAAATCCTGATGCATATCAAGAATAACGTATATTCCGAGCTTTTCGCACTCCTTGACAAAGCTTACGTGCTCTGCTATAAGGTCGGTGTTGTATTGCCCTTCCTCAGGCTCAATGCTTGCCCATGTAACGCCGAATCTGATCAGGTTTACTCCGTCACAAAGCATTTTATTCCTGATTTTATTTATACTGTATTTCCTTCTGAATTTTTTGGCTGAAATTTTTCTTTCCTTGCTGCAGAAATTTATTCCCTTAAAAATTCTCTGCCTGCCATAGTCATCACGTATAACAAGGTTGTCACAGTAAAATCTGTCCATAATGATACTCTCCTTTAATCCATTATATCCTTTGAGAAGAGTTAAGTCAATCAGACTGTCAGACACTATTGCTTTATAACATCAAGCACCTTGAATACAATTCCTGACAAGCCGAACCATGCAATTGAAAAGGGCAGGCATATCTGACCTAAAAAGTTCAGCGGAACACGTGAATAGTCCCACACCTTTTCATCAAGCAGAATATTGAACACAACGCCGAAAAGCAGTTCAATTCCCGTAATTATCAGCATACCGATAAGGCATTTTAACCAGAAATTGAGCTGATAATTTCTGCTTATATAATAAAAGGTGCTCATAACTATTGCGCCTGCAAAGAACATTGAGTAGTGTGTTCTTCCTCTGTAAAGTATTTCAATAAGACAGTAACCGAAGCCGCCTATAAGTGCGGCAAAAAAATATTGTAAAAATGTTCTCATATTTGTATTATTATCTTTTTTATGTTAAAATACTCATAGCAAAATAAGGTCGGTGAATATATGAATTTATCAGACAGTTCAAAAAAATTAATTAATTTAATAATCAGTAACGGATATGAGGCTTATGCAGTGGGCGGCTGTGTGCGTGATTTTATTATGCAAAGACAGTGTGATGATATAGATATCGCCACATCCGCAAAGCCTGACGAGCTTGAAAAAATACTGAGTGATAATAATATAAGATATATTGAAACGGGTATTAAGCACGGCACTGTTACCGCCGTTATGGAGGACGGCTCTGTTTTTGAGGTCACAACATTCAGAACGGAGGGCACGTATTCCGACAGCCGTCACCCTGAAAACGTTACCTTTGTCAGTGATATTAATGAGGATCTGGCAAGACGTGATTTTACGATAAACGCAATTGCCTATAATGATGAAAAAGGCTTTGCAGACCCGTATGACGGACGGAGTGATATTAAATTAAAAATAATAAGAGCGGTAGGTGAGGCAGATGCAAGGTTTAAAGAGGATGCACTGCGTATTATGCGTGCAGTCCGCTTTGCATCAGTGCTTGGCTTTGACATTGAAGAAAAAACAAAAAAAGCCCTTTTTGATAATAAAGAGCTTTTGAAAAATATATCTGCCGAAAGAATTTATACCGAGCTTTCAAAGCTTCTTATGGGAAGCAATGTTTATAATGTTCTTGTTGAATACAGGGATATTATTGCTGTTATTATTCCTGAGGTTGAACCGATTTTCAATATTGAGCAGAATACAAAATGGCATATTTATGATGTGTGGCATCATACGGCAAAATCAGTCGAACAGGCACCGGATGATTTAGCTCTGCGATATACAATGCTGCTGCACGATATAGGCAAGGCATATGCAAAAACCACAGACGAAAAGGGTACTGACCACTTTAAAGGTCATCAGAAAATAAGCGGTGAATATTCACTGACAGCATTGAAAAGACTTAAAGCACCCAACGAAGTGCTCGACCGCGCAATGGCTGTTATCCCCATTCACGATATGCATATAGGAATAGAGGAAAAAAATATAAAAAAGTGGCTTTCACGGCTTGGTGAAAAGACCCTGCGTGATCTGATTGCAGTCAAACGCTCCGACAAGCTTGCACAGAATCCCGAAATGATTGCCGAGGAATTAAAGCGTCTTGATATTACCGAGGGAAAGCTTGATGCCATAATTGCAGCAGGTGAGCCATTTGAGCTGAAAGATTTGGCTGTCAACGGCAATGATATAATGGCTTCAGGCTGTAAGGGCAGGGAAATAGGCGTTGTTCTGAATGCAGTTCTTGAAAAAGTGATTGACGGTGAATTGAAAAATGACAGGGAAAGTATTAATGAATTTTTATTGAATTTTAAACTTTAACCGAATTGTAAAGCTTTTGCGGTTGCTATAAGTTTATAATTATGTTATAATTTTAACAATGAGTATTATAATGCTTTAATAATACGCTTTAGTCATATATTTTAAAGGAGGAAATTATGAGTAAAGAACAAAAAGCTATGGCATTTGTCAATATGTACGGCGTGCTTGCAGCTCTTGAAAATCTCTGTGAGATTGACAGCGAGGCTAAGGCAGTTTGTGCAGCACTGAAAAAGCCTGTTTCAATCTGTTTTGATGTAAACGGAGGACCCTGCTGTACATTCCATTTCAGCAGCACAGGATGTAAAATGAGTGAGGGCAGCTATGGCTGTACCTGTAAAATGAGCTTTTCATCACCTGAAAAGTTCAATGCGCTTATTGACGACAGCAAGCCGGGTATTCCTACCAAAAATGTTGCGCAGGTGCTTTCATTCCTGCTCGGACCTTTTACTAAGCTGACTGACAGGCTTGTTAAGCTTCTCAGACCAAGCGAGGCGGATTTGAAGAACAGGGCGTTTTTTGAGGAGTCAACAATCCTTACATTCTATACAATTGCAGGTGCTATATCAGCTCTTGCAAATTCCGACTCTGTTTCACAGCAGTCTGCGCTTTATACTGTTGACGGTGATGTTTCAATCGGTATCAGTGATGTGTGCTATGCAACACTCAGAGTCCGCAATCATAGTTTCCAGACTATTAAAGAAAAGCCCGATACTCCGAGGGCTGTAATGGAGTTCAAAACAATTGACCTTGCCTATGGTCTTTTCACAGGCACAGCATCAACTATGGCTGAGCTTTGTGCAGGCAATATCTATATGGCAGGTATGATTTCAATGGTTGACAATATTAACAGAATTCTTGACAGAGTTGCTGTTTATCTTGGTTAAGGAGGTAATGCATAATGAGTAAATTCCCTGAATATAAGCACGAAAAATCACAGGAGTGGTTCAGCCGTGCACTGAATGCAATTCCCTCCGGTGTATACGGTCATCTCGGTCCGTCTGAGGGTCTGTTTTTACCGATTACAAAATGGCCTTTGATGTCACAGAAAGCTAAGGGTACATATTTCTGGGATGTTGACGGCAATAAATATCTTGACCTTATGTGTGCATATGGTCCTAACGTTCTCGGCTACTGCGATGATGATGTTGATGCTGCCGCTATGGAACAGCTCAAAACAGGCAACTGCACAACATCTCCTTCATACAAAATGGTTGAATGTGCTGAAATGCTGAAGGATACTGTTGCTATGGCAGACTGGGCATTCTTTATGAAGAACGGTTCTGATGCCACAACATTCAGTGTTATGTGTGCAAGAGCGCATACAGGCAAGAAAAAAATGATGTTCTTCAAGGGCTACTATCACGGTGATTTCCAGTGGGCACAGAAGATTGACTATCCCGGTATTCTTCCTGAAGAGGTTGAAAACAATATAGTTGTTCCGTGGTTTGACCTTGATGCAATGCAGGCTGCTTATGATGCCTGCGGCGGTGATGTTGCGGGTCTTATTGCACAGCCTTATGACCATGGCAATTTCAAGGATAATGAATGTGCCACCAAAGAACAGTGGGCAAAGGTACGCAAATTCTGCGACGACCACGGAATGGTGCTTATTATCGACGATGTAAGAACAGGCTTCAGGCTTGACATTGAGGGCTCTGACCATTACTACGGCTTCAAGGCAGATTTAATCTGCTTCTGCAAGGCTCTTGCAAATGGTTATAATATGTCTGCTGTCTGCGGACAGGAGCATATGAAGAATACCGCTTCATCAGTTGTTTATACAGGCTCGTACTGGATGAGCGCAGAGCCTTTTGCTGCCTGTCTTGCTTGTATTCCTAAAATGAAAAAGCTTGATATTCCGACTATGTTCAGAGAAAAGGGCATAAAGCTTACCGAGGGCTTTAAAGCAGCAGGTAAGGAACACGGCTTTAATCTCGTTGTTTCGGGTGAGCCTGCACTGTTCTATTTGAGAATAGCTAACGACGACAGCCTTATGCTTCATCAGGAGTGGATTGCAGAGTGTGTATCAAGGGGTCTTTTCCTTGCGTCACATCATAATCACTTTATCAATGCGGCACTGACTGATGAGGATATTAAGCTTGCAATTGATATAGCAGAGGATGCTTTTGGTGTTGTTGCCGCAAATCATCCTGAATTACCGTTAAAATAAATGCATAATTATTTAATTATATAAGGGGGAAATTTTATGCCAGCTAACTACAAGCCATTTGATAAGGAAGAATGGCTGCGCCTTGAAAAAAAGGCTGATGAGCTCAGAAGAATGACTATCCAGACTGCTGTCTGGGGCGGTTCGGGTCACCTTGGCGGCTCTATGAGCGCTATGGATGCTATGACCATTCTTTATCACCGATTTATGAAGGTTGATGTTAAAGAGCCTGATATGGCAGACCGTGACAGATTTATTCTTTCAAAGGGTCACTGTGCAGTAGGTTATGCACCGCTGCTTGTTGACTATGGATTTATGCCTGTCGATGAGCTTAAAATATTCAATTTAACAGGTGCTAAAATCGGTATGCATCTTGACTGCAACAAGGTTGTTGGTGTTGACTGCTCAACAGGTTCGCTGGGTCATGGTATTTCGCTTGCTGTCGGTTTCGCTTTAGCAGGCAGAGTTAACGGTATCGATTATATGAACTATGTTATCACAGGTGACGGTGAGCTTAACGAAGGCTCAAACTGGGAGGCTGCAATGAGCGCAGCTCAGTTCAAGCTTTCAAATGTTGTAGTACTTGCTGACCTCAATAAATGTATGATTGACGGCAGGGTTGACGATGAAATGAAGGTTGAGCCTGTTGACAAAAAGTTTGAGGCATTCGGCTTCAATGTAATCCGTGTTGACGGTCACAATTTCAAAGAGCTTAATGACGCTATTGAGGCTGCCATTAAAAATCATCAAGAGGGCGGCGACAAGCCGACTGCAATCTGTATGGATACATACAAGGGTGAGGGTGTTGACTTTATGAAGGATAACTACCTGTGGCACTATGGCTCACTTGATGAGGAAATGGTTAAGAATGCTTATGCAAGTCTTGATAAGTATTATAAAGAACGCTGCGACAGAGCAGAGAAGGAGGCGTAAGCTATGGCTGGAATGACATATACAATGACTGATACCACTAAGCTTTCAACCGCTGAGTGTTATGGTATTGCACTTTGTGAGCTTGGTGAAGAGCATAAGGATGTTGTTGCCCTTACTGCCGACCTTGCAAAGTCAACTAAAATCGGTATGTTCGGTGAGCATTTCCCTGACAGATTTTTCAATGTTGGTATTGCTGAGCAGAATCTGTTCGGCGTAGCGGCAGGTATGGCTAAAAACGGTCTTGTTCCTTTTGCATCTACCTTTGCTATTTTCACCGCTGCAAGAGCTCTTGACCAGATTCATACAGATATCTGCTATCAGAATGTTCCTGTTAAAATTATTGCTACTCACGCAGGCACTTCTTTCGGTCAGGCAGGCTCAACTCACCATTCACTTATTGATATGGCTTGTATGAGAGCACTTCCTAATATGACAGTTATCTGCCCTTGCGACGGCAGTGAAACATATCACGCAGTTAAGGCTGCATATGATATTGAGGGTCCTGTTTATATTCGTATAAACCGTGGCTTTGACCAGGTTATTTATAAAAATATTGATGACTGCAAATTTGAGTGGAACAAGGCTACTCTTATGAATGACGGTACTGATATTACAGTAATCGCCTGCGGCTCCTGCGTGTTTGAAGCTATGCAGGCTGCACGTATGGCTGAGGCTGATGCAGGACTTAAGGTGCGTGTGCTTAATATGCATACAATCAAGCCTGTTGACGAGGAGGCTGTTCTTTCAGCCGTTATGGATACCCGCCGAATTATTACTGTTGAGGATCACGAGGTTATGGGCGGTCTCGGCTCAGCAGTTGCCGAGGTTGTTGCTAAGTCAGGCAAAGCCTGCGCTTTCAAAATGCTCGGTCATCAGAATGCATTTTCAACTATCGGTCTGCAGGAGGATTTACTTGCTATGGCTAAAATTGATGCTAATGGTATCAACGAAGCTATTGCTGAAATGATGCACGCTGACTTTGAGGCTGACGATGCATGGGATGACGAGTTTTAAGGAGTAATCATATGGCAAGTAATGAAACAAGATACACCAATAAGGTGTTTATGGCAGGTGCTTTGCCTCTTTTAAAGACTATTGCCACAGATGTGCCTGAGCTGAAAAAAAAGTTTGAGGGCGTAAATGCTATCTATCAGGTTTCAGCTAAGGTCAATGCCGAGGATAAGGAGGCTGTTCATTTCATAGTTGAAAACGGTGAATGGTCTGTTAAGCTCGGTGAATATCTGGGTCAGAGCAAAATTGATGGTGAGCTTGCCTTTTCATCTATGGAAAAGATGAATGCCTTTATGAAAGGTGATATGTCTAAGCTCCCGAAAATGAAAATCAAATCCTTCGGTAAGTTTATGAAGTTTATGATGGTGCTTTTAAAGATGTCATCACTTCTTAATATTAAAACTCCGCCTGAAAATGATGAGGAGCTTTCACTCCTTCTTTGCAAGCTCTATTTCTATCTGCTTTCATCAGGTATCTCTCAGCTTAACAAAATGGGTCATCCCGCTGTGCACGAATGGGCGCTTAAAAGCCCTGACAGATGCTATCAGTGGGCTGTTGAGGGTCATCCTGAATGTACTGCTTATATGCGTGTCAAGGCAGGCAAAACAAGAGCCGGCAGGGGAGAATATAAAAGGTCAAAGCCCTTTTTCTGTATGAAATTTGACTGTGCAACCTCTGCACTGAAAATTCTTCTCGGCACAGGTGATATGTTCCAGATGACTGCTGACAGCCAGCTTATTATGGAGGGTGCTCCTGAGTTCGGTGTTCAGATTGGTGATTTTATGATGATGGTCGGCGATCTGGCAAAATAATATAATTAATAGTTTTTTCATAGAAAACTCCTTTTCGGCAGCCCCGCAGGTCATTTTGATTTGTGGGGCTGTTGATTTTTTACATTATTGATACCGGATGAATAGTGTGCTCTTCAAATGGATTGAAATGCGACAGGCTCTTGTCGCATAGAGCAGTGCCCTTCTGTACACAATAATTGCCGTAGCGGTCTTTAAGCTTATCAACCGCTTTTTCAAGGCTTTCGAGCTTTTCTCTTCGCTCAACGGTTTTGCCTAAATCAAACTGAGGCACCATATCATAATCAAAATCAGTGACGCTGAGTCCTATGCTTCTTATAGGCTTTTCCCAATCGTAATTTGCTGTGAAAAGCTCCATAGCGTATTTTATAAATTCATTGCTCACATTTGTGGGGCAGGGCATTCTGCATTGACGGGTAAACGTTTCAAGTTCACTTGTTCTTATGGAAATAGCAAGCGTAACCCCCTTTAAAGCGTGCTTTCTCATTCGTCTTGAAACACTTTCTGCAAGCACAGTGAAAACAACCTTGACATCATCATTGTTTATTAAATCTCTCGGAGTAGTTGTGGAATTGCCTATGCTTTTTATCTCTCTTGACAGCTCTTTATGCCTTACAGGTGAGCAGTCCTCGCCGCAGGCATAGCGGTGCAGAGTTTCGCCGTTTTTGCCAAAAATGCTTTTTAAAAATTTAACATCTGTATTTGCCAAATCGCCTATGGTGTAAATTCCGTAATAGCTGAGCTTTTTTGTGGTGGCAGGTCCTATCATCATCATATCGCTGCAGGGCAGCTTCCATACAATATCCTTGTAGTTGTCCTTGTTTATAACTGTTACAGCATCAGGCTTTTTGTAATCTGAGCCGAGCTTTGCAAATATTTTGTTAAAGCTTACCCCTATGCTTACGGTTATTCCGATTTCATTTTTTACTCTTTCACGTATTTCCTCGGCAATTTCTTCGCCGCTTTTAAACCAGTCGCCTGTTACGTCAATCCAGCATTCATCAAGACCGAACGGTTCAATCAAATCAGTGTAATCCTCAATAATTTTTCTGACTCTCTGTGAAAACTCTACATAAAGAGGAAAATTCGGCGGAACAATTATTAAATCAGGGCATTTCTGTCTTGCTTTCCATAAGGGCTCGCCTACCACTAAACCGTATTTTGATGCAATTTCATTTTTAGTTAAAATTATGCCGTGCCTTGATTTTTCACTGCCGCCTACAGCAACGGGCTTATCTCTAAGCTCAGGGTGCAGATAGCATTCAACACTTGCATAGAATTTATTGCAGTCAATATGTAAAATTTGTTTTTCCAAATCAATCACTCCAAAGACAAACGTTTGTATTAATTATAGGACAAATGTTTGTTCTTGTCAATGGTGAATTATGTAAAAAAAGGAACTCTGAAAATTATTTTTCAGAGTTCCTTTTTTTACAATCGTTATTGCAGCAGAATTTTTTTATGTTTGTTTTGCCTGTAAATTCAAGCTCAATGGGAGTTATTCCGAGCTTCTTCAAATACCTGACAGCATTGTTATAAATTCGTTTGTTCTGGAATGCCTCGGGCGAGTGTGCATCGAAGCCTATAACAACCTCATTGCCCGTTTGTGCTGCGATTTCCCAGAATCTTTTATCAGGATAATTTCTTTTTTGTGAAAAACCCAGCAGATTAAATTCAATAGGGTATCCGAGCTCTTTCAGCTTTTTGCAGAAATAGGTCATCTTTTCAATATAGATTTCATCACTGCCTGTATATTTGAACAAATCAGGATGAGCGATATACAGGAATTTGCCCGTTGCCATTCCCTCAATTGCCTGCTCAATATATTTGTCGAAAAGTGTTATATTGTCTGTGGGATTACCGCAGTAGAATGCATATGGCTCATATTCATTGTCAGTGAAATGCTGACCTAAAATAAAATACTCTGCGCCGCAGTCCTCAAGCCATTTTGTGTTTTCATCAAAAAGCTGCGGAAAATACTCGAACTCAAATCCTACACGGATTTTAATTTTACCCTCATACTCCTCTCTTAGCAAATTGATTGAGTTAATATAGTCCTCCACATCTTCAGGGAACATTCTGTAAGTCGAATAGTAATCCTTTATAGGAAATTTCATCGGTGCATGGTCGGAAAAGCCAAGCTCGGTTATTCCTGCCTTTATTGCTTTTGTAACATAATCTCTGTCCTTGCCATATGCGTGTCTGCATCTGGTTGTGTGTGTATGATAATTTTTCATATTAATATTATAACCTTATTGCAATACTTAATCAACAGTACTTATAATTTTTAATCTGAAAAAATTTGAATTAATAAAAACCTCAGGAACAATTTTATTCCTGAGGTTAAATAGTTTTAGTATTCTATTTCGCCTGTATAAACAAGATTACAGTCGCCTGTGAGTGTTACCTTTTCATCAGTATAGTTAACTATTAAATCGCCGCCTCTGAGTTTAACAGTTATATTTTCACCCTTTTTGCAGAAGCCGTTTTCAACTGCACATATAACCGCAGCACAGGCACCTGTACCGCATGCAAGTGTTTCACCGTTTCCTCTTTCCCATACTCTCATTTTAAGTGTGTTTGAGTTAACAACTCTTACAAATTCGGTATTAATTCTTTCAGGGAAAACAGGGGCAGTTTCAAACTGAGGTCCTGTTTTTGCAACGTCAATTTTGTCAACATTGTCAACAAATACAACACAGTGCGGATTACCTACCGAGCAGCAGTTTATATTAAACTTATCGCCGTTTATTTCAACAGCTCGGTTAATAATACTGTCACCGTTAATCAGCACAGGAATGCATTCAGGATTAAGCTCAGCCTTGCCCATATCTACTGTTACTGACGATACCTTGCCGTTTCTTGTGTAAAGCGAAAGATGTCTTACACCTGCTGCAGTTTCGATATCAATCTCTGTTTTATCAACAATTTTGTTATCGTAGAGATATTTGCCGACGCATCTGATTGAGTTGCCTGCCATTTTGCCCTCTGAGCCGTCAATGTTGAATATACGCATTTTAGCGTCTGCAGCAGTGCTGTTTTCAATCAGCACAATGCCGTCGCCGCCGATACCCTTATGTCTGTCGCTGAATTCAATGGCAAAGCTTTCAGGGCAGGTGATTATTCCGCATTGATTGTTAAAGAAAATGTAGTCGTCGCAGCAGCCCTCCATTTTTGCGAATTTAAGAGTACCTTTGCTTTCCCTCATATTGTTGATGTCCACAAGCTCTGTGTTTGTCTGCTTGTAGCGTGATGCAATAATGTCTGCAACTGCATTAGCAGTGTCAAGTGATGTAATTGTTGCAATTCCAAGCTGATTTGCTCTGTTATGGAGCTTTATATAATCCGCAATGGATTTTTTATCGCTCTTGCCTGTATAAACAATATAGTCAAGCTGTCCGCTTTCAACAAGGTCCATTATTGAATTGTCGTCACGAAGCTTGTTAACAACAGATACTTCAATACCAAGGCTTTCAATTGCTTTCGCAGTCTGCGGTGTTGCCCATATTTTTGCGCCAAGGTCATCAAGCTTTTTAGCAAGATTCACTATTTCAAAGCGGTCCTGCTTTGTTACAGTGATAAGTACACCGTGATTGTCCTTACGGTGAAAATCTGTTTTGAAGCCTGCTGAAACAAGTCCCTTGAATAAAGCCTCAACAAGATTTTTGCCTACACCAAGCACCTCGCCTGTTGATTTCATTTCAGGTCCGAGCTTTGAGTTAACATCATTTAGCTTTTCAAAGCTGAAAACGGGCACCTTAACGGCGTAATACGGCGGTGTGCGGTAAAGACCTGTGCCGAAGCCAAGCTCCTTAAGTGATGAGCCGACCATTATTTTTGTGGCAAGCTCAACCATAGGCACACCTGTTACCTTGCTGATATAAGGGATAGTTCTTGAAGCTCTCGGATTTACCTCAATAACGTATAATTCATTCTGATAAATCAGGTACTGAATGTTGATAAGTCCCTTTGTACCAAGTGACAGCGCAAGCTTTTCAGATATGTCACAAATCTTTTCAAGCATCATATCGTTAAGATTATATGGCGGATAAACTGCAATTGAGTCACCTGAATGAACTCCTGCACGCTCAATATGCTCCATAATACCCGGGATTAAAACGTCTGTGCCGTCACTGATACAGTCAACCTCTAACTCAGTACCCATCATATATTTGTCAACAAGCACAGAATTTTCAATACCCTGTGAAAGAATGATAGCCATATATTGCTCAACATCGTCATCGGTGTAAGCAATAGTCATATTCTGACCGCCGATTACATAGGACGGACGAAGAAGAACAGGGTAGCCGAGTCTGTTTGCCGAGTCAAGCGCCTCTGGCAGAGTCATAACACTTTCGCCCTTAGGACGGAATATACCGAATTTTTCAAGCAGGGCATCAAATTTTTCTCTGTCCTCAGCCATATCAATTGATTTTGCACTTGTGCCGAAAATTGTAATTCCATTGTCATCAAGGAATTTAGTAAGCTTGATTGCGGTCTGTCCGCCGAAGGCAACAACAACACCGACAGGATTTTCAGCCTTGATTATGTTCATAACATCCTCTTCTGTGAGAGGTTCAAAATAAAGCCTGTCGCCTGTGTCAAAGTCTGTTGATACAGTTTCGGGGTTGTTGTTAACGAGTATTACCTCGTAGCCAAGCTCCTTTAAAGTCCATACGCAGTGAACAGATGAATAGTCAAATTCTATACCCTGACCTATGCGGATAGGTCCTGAGCCTAAAACGATAATCTTTTCCTTACCGCTGCTTGGCAGTGCTCTTGATTCACAGTGATTATCATATGTTGAATAGAAATAAGGGGTTTCAGCCTCAAACTCAGCACCGCAGGTATCTACCATTTTGTAAACACAGCTTTTGTGGCATATGAGTGATCCGCCGCTGATTCTTTCAAGTGTTTTGTCAGTGTATCCGAGTTTTTTGCCTTTAATATACATTTCCTCACTTAACGGCTGACCGTCAATTTTCTTTTCATAATCAGCTAAGTTTTTCAGCTTTGAAAGGAACCATTCATCAATCATTGTAATGCTGTGAATTTCCTCAATGCTGATGCCCTCTTTAAGTGCTTTAAATACTGTGAACATTCTTAAATCGTCCTGTTCACTTAGCTTTGCTCTTATATCGGCACCGTCAAGTGCTTTGTTGTTAAGGGTGTCAAGACCTATTTCAGCACCGCGTACAGCCTTCATAACAGCCATTTCAAAGTTAGGGGCTATGCTCATAACCTCGCCTGTAGCTTTCATCTGAGTGCCGAGCTTTCGTGATGCATTGACAAACTTGTCAAAGGGCCATTTCGGCAGCTTAACAACAACGTAGTCAAGTGTCGGCTCAAAGCAGGCGCAGGTTTTGCCTGTAATATCATTTTTTATTTCATCAAGAGTATATCCGAGTGCTATTTTTGTTGTTACCTTTGCAATCGGATAGCCTGTTGCCTTTGATGCAAGTGCAGAGGAACGTGATACCCTCGGATTAACCTCAATTACAGAATATTCAAAGCTTTCGGGATTAAGTGCAAACTGGCAGTTGCAGCCACCCTCAATACCAAGCTCTGTAATAATGTCAAGCGATGCTGAACGCAGCATCTGATATTCCCTGTCGGCAAGTGTGACCGCGGGGGCAATAACAATACTGTCACCTGTGTGAACACCCACAGGGTCAAAATTTTCCATTGAGCATACGGCAATAACGTTTCCTGCACTGTCACGCATTACCTCAAATTCAATTTCCTTCCAGCCTGCAATGTAACGCTCAACGAGCACCTGTGTGATAGGGGAGAGCATTAAGCCGTTTTTTGCTATAACCTCAAGCTCTTTCTCGTTGTTTGCAACACCGCCGCCTGCACCGCCGAGTGTGAATGCAGGGCGGATAATAACAGGATAGCCGATTTCAGCGGCAATTTCCTTTGCTCTTTCAAGTGTTGTTGCAATATCACTTGGTACAACGGGCTGATTGATTTTAACCATTGTGTCCCTGAACATCTGCCTGTCCTCAGCCTTGTCAATAGCTTCGGCATTTGTACCGAGAAGCCTGATGCCCATTTTATCAAGGTATCCGTCTTTAGCAAGCTGCATACCGATTGTTAAGCCTGTCTGACCGCCGAGTCCGCAGAGAATTGAATCAGGTCGCTCTTTTTCAATAATTCTTTTAACGGTTTCCTCAGTTAACGGTTCTAAATATATGTGGTCTGCAAGTGCCCTGTCTGTCATAATTGTTGCAGGGTTTGAGTTAACAAGCACTACCTCGCAGCCTTCGTCCTTAAGGACACGGCAAGCCTGTGCACCTGCATAGTCAAATTCAGCAGCCTGTCCGATTACAATAGGACCTGAGCCGATAACGAGCACCTTTTTTATGTTTTTATTAAGAGGCATTATTGTTATCCTCCATCATATTTATAAATTTATCAAATATAAATCTTGTATCCAGCGGACCTGAACAAGCCTCAGGATGAAACTGAACAGAAAACGCTTTTTTGCCCTTGTAGTCAATTCCCTCGCAGGTTTCGTCATTAGCATTAATATAGCTTACTGTACCGCCTGCAGCCTCAACTGTTTCATTAATAACTGCATAGCCGTGATTTTGTGATGATATGAATGTTCTTCCTGTTTCAAGATTTTTGACAGGCTGGTTAACACCTCTGTGACCGTATTTAAGCTTTGTTGTTTCTGCACCCTGTGATAAAGCTAAAAGCTGATGACCAAGGCATATGGCGAAAATAGGCTTTTTCCCCACAAGCTTTTTCAGATTCTCAATAGCATCATTATTTTCAGCAGGGTCGCCGGGTCCGTTTGAAAGCATAATTCCGTCAGGATTAAGTGAAAGAATATCCTCCGCCTTAGTGTCATAAGGCACAACAGCAACATTGCAGCCGCGCTTGTTAAGCTCACGTACGATGTTTTTCTTTGTGCCGTAGTCAATAAGCACAACATTGTGCCTGTGCTCCTCAGATGCACTCATATAAGGCTTTGAGCACGAAACTGATTTTACTGCATCTGTGATTTTATATTCCCTGATTTTTTCAATGTCTGCCTTATCGGGATTGCTTGTTATAACTGCATTCATAACACCTGATTCACGTATAACCTTTGTAAGCTCTCGTGTATCAACATCATAAACACCGACAATGCCGTTGACCTCAAGATATTTTTCAAGGCTGTAATCACAGCGGAAGTTTGACGGATTGTCACAGTATTCACGCACAATGTACGCACTCACTGCACTGCCGCTGCTTTCCTTGTCCTCATCAATGAAGCCGTAGTTGCCGATAAGCGGAAATGTCTGTATTACAATCTGACCATAGTAGCTCGGGTCGGTGAGGGTTTCAATATAACCGCCCATACCCGTGGTGAATACAAGCTCGCCTGTAACTTCACCCTTTGTACCAAAGCTTCTGCCCTCAAAAACATCACCGTTTTCAAGGCAAATATATATTTTATCGTTCATATTAATCTTTCCTATAAATTAGTACTAATTAAATTAATAGATTTTTGTGTTAGGCAAGGCTTTTGCCAAATTCTGACGACAGGAGCATATATGGATATGTGACCGAGCAGAATTTGGCATATAACGCAGCATAACGCAAAAAGACATAATTTAACCTAATAATTTAACAAGTACTGCTTTCTGTGCGTGCAGTCTGTTTTCAGCCTCATCAAAGATTTCGTCAGCGTGCTCCTCAAATACCTTTGCGGTAATTTCTTCCTCTCTGTGAGCAGGCAGGCAGTGAAGCACCATTGCGTCAGCCTTTGCCACAGCCATAACCTCATCATTAATCTGAAATTTCTTAAAGATTTTTTCTCTTTCAGCCTTTTCCTCTTCCTGACCCATTGATGCCCATACGTCTGTGTAAATAATATCTGCATCCTTTGCACAGGCAAGAATATCGTCACTGCACATAAATTCGCCGTTTTCATCAGCCCATTTCATAATTTCAGCGTCAGGCTTGTAGCTGTCAGGGCAGGCAATTGCACAGCTCATACCCATAGTTATTGCACCGACAATAAGGCTGTTAGCCATATTGTTGCCGTCGCCGATAAAGCAGAATTTCAATCCGTCAAAGCTCTTTTTGTATTCTCTGATTGTCATTAAATCGGCAAGCACCTGACAGGGATGGCAGTAGTCTGTCAAGCCGTTGATAATCGGAATTGAGCCGTATTCGGCTAAATCCTCAACCTCTTTCTGTTCAAAGGTTCTTATCATAATACCGTCAAGGTAGCGTGAAAGAACACGTGCAGTGTCCTCAACAGGCTCACCTCTGCCAATCTGCAAATCGCGGTTTGAAAGGAAGAGTGCCTGACCGCCAAGCTGATACATACCTGTTTCAAAGCTTACTCTTGTACGTGTTGAGCTTTTCTGAAAAATCATACCAAGGGTTTTACCCTTCAGGTGATGATGCTCAATGCCGTGCTTTGTTTCGTATTTGAGCTGGTCTGCTAAGTTAAGAATGTCTAAAATGTCGTGCTGTGTTAAATCCTGAAGTTTTAATAAATGTTTCATTTTTCAATTACCTCTTTCAGTATTTTTAATCCCTTGTCAAGCTCGGCATAGCTGATGCTGAGTGCGGGTAATAACCTGACCTTATTTTTGTGTGCGGTGAGCACAAGCAGTCCTTTTTCCAGACATCTGCCTGCGATTTCACCTGCATTTCCTGCGGTGAAGCCAAGCATAAGTCCCATACCGCTGATGTTATCAATACCGTCAATTTCCGATAAATATTTTTTTATGTATTCACCCTTGGCAGTAACCTCTGCAAGAAATTCATCATCAATTCTTTCAACTATTGAAATAGCACCTGCAGCACAAATCGGATTACCGCCGAAGGTTGAACCGTGGCTGCTCGGTGTAACGGTGTCACATACCTTGTCACCAAAAAGGACAGCACCCATAGGCAGACCGCCTGCAAGACCCTTTGCGGTTGAAACAATGTCAGGCTTTATGTCAAAATTTTCATAAGCGAAATATTTTCCCGTCCTGCCGTTGCCTGTCTGTACCTCATCAACAACCATTAAAATATCCTTTTCCTCTGCAAGCTTTTCAATTGCTTTAACAAATTCATAATCAAGGTTGTTTACACCGCCCTCGCCCTGAATACATTCAAACATTACCGCGCAAACGTCGTCTGTTGCCATTTTATTTAGTGCGTCAATATCGTTGGCAGGGCAGTATTTAAAGCCCTCGGTAAATGGTCCGAAATCTGTGTGGAATACATCCTGACCTGTTGCGGCAAGAGTTGTTATTGTTCTGCCGTGGAAGGAATCAACAAGAGTAATAATTGTGCTTCTTCCATCACCGTATTTATCGTGACTGTATTTTCTTGCAAATTTTATTGCACCCTCGTTAGCCTCAGCACCGCTGTTTGAAAAGAAAACTTTTTTCATTCCTGTTTTGTCGCATAACAGCTTTGCAAGTCTTGCGCAGGGCGAAGTGTAGTAAAGATTGCTTACGTGCTGAAGATTGTCAAGCTGTGCAGTAACAGCCTTTTTCCATTTATCGTCGGCAATGCCGAAAGCGGTTACGCCGATTCCCGAACCGAAATCAATATATTCCTTGCCGTTTTCATCATACAGAGTTGAGCCCTTGCCTTTGTCAAGTACTACGTCAAATCTGCCGTATGAATGAGCAACGTATTCGTTGTCAAGTTCCTTAGTGTTCACCTTTTCCTCCTATCTTGACCTGAACATTGTTCCCATACCTTCATCTGTCAGAAGCTCCATAAGTATGGAGTGGGGGACACGTCCGTCAATAATAAATGCTTTTTTTACACCCTCTCTTAGTGCCTGGGTCATTGAATCAATTTTAGGTATCATACCTCCGCTGATTATTCCCTCGGCAATAAGTGCAGGTGTGTCACTGATATAAACTCTGTGTATCAGTGTTGAATCATCATCCTTGTCACGCAGAAGACCAACGATGTCAGTCATTGAAATGAGTGCTTCTGCTTTTAATGCACCTGCAATCGCAGCCGCTGCAGTGTCTGCGTTAATGTTATAGCAGTGACCATCTTCATCATATCCGAGTGTTGATATAACGGGAATCCAGTTGTTGTTAAGTATCTCCTCAACAGCAGTTGTGTCAATATCGGTTATTTCACCCACATAACCGTGCTCGTCATCAAAAGGCTTGCATTTGAGCATATTACCGTCCATTCCCGAAAGTCCGAGTGCGTGACCGCCGAGATTTCCTATCTGACAGACTAAATCCTTGTTGACCTTGCCTGCAAGCACCATCTGAACAACGTCAACAGTGTCACTGTCAGTAACTCGCAGACCATCAACAAATTTGCTTTCAATCTGCATTGCGTTAAGTGTTTTGTTAATTGCTGGTCCGCCTCCGTGAACAAGCACAACCTTAATTCCTATAGTTGAAAGAAGAACGAGGTCACGCATAACGGCTTCCTTTAATTCATCATTAATCATTGCATTGCCGCCGTATTTAACAACGATTGTTTTTCTTCTGTACATCTGAATATGCGGCAGAGCGTGTGCAAGTATTTCAGCCTTCTGGGCATTGTTAATATCCATTGTTATCTCCTTGTTAAAAGTCCTGTTTCTTTTTGATTAAATCAGGTCCTGTAATCACCGTTAATCTTTACATAATCATAGGTTAAATCACAACCCCACGCCTTAGCAGAAACATTTCCGTCATTAAGATTAATATCAATATAAATTTCATCAGCAGACAGTATTTCTGCTGCGGTTTCCTCGCTGAACTCAACTCCTGCACCGTTTCTGCAAACAGTGATTGTTCCTTTTTCGCTTCGCAAATCAACATCAACCTTGTTAATGTCAAATTCTGCATCTGCATAACCTATTGCACAAAGCACTCTGCCCCAGTTAGCATCCTCGCCGAACATAGCTGCCTTGAACAGCGAAGAGCAGATAACGCTTTTAGATACTGTAATAGCTGTGTCCAAATCCTTTGCACCGCTGCATATACATTCAAGCAGCTTTGTTGCACCCTCGCCGTCCTTTGCAAGCATGCGTGTAAGATTAGCCATTACCTCATAAAGTGCATTTTTGAACACCTCATATTCCTCACCCTCGGCAGTGATTTCATTATTGAAGGCTAAGCCGTTTGCCATAAGGCATACCATATCATTTGTTGATGTGTCACCGTCAATGCTGAGACAATTGTATGTTACCTTAACTATATCGCTTAGTGCTTTCTGCAGCAGTTCACTGCTGATTGCACAGTCTGTTGTTATAAAATTGAGTGTTGTTGCCATATTGGGATGAATCATACCTGAGCCCTTAGCCATACCGCCGAGATGACATACAGTACCGCCGATTTCAAATTCAACAGCGTATTCCTTCATTACGGTATCTGTTGTCATAATAGCAGTGGCAGCCTCAGCATTTTTGTTATAGCACAGATTTTCTGCTAAAACGGGCACAGCCTTTTCAATGGGCTCTATCGGCAATACCTGACCTATAACACCTGTGCTTGCAACAATAACCTGCTCCTGCGGTATTCCAAGCTCGTTTGCAACAAGCTCACACATTCTTTCTGCCTTTTCAACACCGTCAGCATTGCAGGTGTTTGCATTTTTAGAATTTGCAATTACGGCAACTGCCTTGTTACCGCTTTTTTCAAGGTTAGCCTTTGTAACAAGAATAGGCGCACCCTTGACCTTGTTCTGAGTATATACAGCCGCAGCATTGCATACAACATCGCTGACATATAAGCAGATATCATTCTTATGTTTTATGTCAGGATTCTGATTTTCAATACCCGACTTTTTTATTCCGCAATATGTACCGCTTGTTTTAAAGCCCTTAGCAGCACAAATTCCTCCGTCAATAATTTTCATATTTTTATTCTCCTATATTAAGTCCTGTTTTTTCATCAATTCCCATTGCAATGTTCATACACTGTATTGCAGCTCCTGACGCACCCTTGCCGAGATTGTCAAAGCGGGAGGTTATAAGTATTCTGTCATCGTTACCATTGATTTCAATTTCCATATCGTCACGGTCTGCAAAGGTGTTTGATGCAATCATACCCTCGGTATATCCGAGCGGACGCACCTTAACAATATCATTGCCTGCATAATGTTCGCTGAACATTTCAAAAATATCCTGCTTTGTATATTTTTGAGTCATCCTGTCAGTATAAAGAGGAATGCTCACAACCATACCCTGCGGATAGTCACAGATAATCGGTGAGAATACAGGCTCTTTTGCAAGACCGCTTACAGCCTTCATTTCCTTAAGGTGCTTGTGCTCCTGCGCAAGAGCATAAAGTCTTGGTGAATCAAGCTCACTGCATCTTTCAGCATCCTCATACTGAGCGATGCCTTTTTTTCCTGCACCTGTGTAGCCGCTGAGCGCATAGCATACTATATCGTAATTACTGCTGATAAAGCCGTTCTTTATCAGCGGATATGCTATTGAATTAAATCCGCTTGCATAGCAGCCGGGAACGGCAATTCTGTTTCCTGTTTCAATTTTTCGTCGGTGCTCACCGCTGAGCTCTGCAAAGCCGTATGCCCAGCCGTCAAGTGTTCTGTGAGCTGTTGATGTGTCAATGATTTTAACCCTGTTGTTATCAACAAGTGAAACTGCTTCAATTGACGCAGCATCAGGCAGGCATAAGAACGTTATATCACTCTCGTTAATCAGCCTTGCACGCTCCTTGCTGTCTTTTCTTTTTTCAGGGTCAATGAGCAAAAGCTCGATATCATCTCTGTTTTCAAATCTGTTGTATATTTTTAAGCCGGTGGTGCCGTCTTTTCCGTCAATAAAAACCTTTGTCATTTCTGTATATTACTCCGCTATTAATAATTAATATCTTAATTATTATAATCATTCTAATAATATTGTCAATAGCAATTATAAAAATAGTTATAAATATACATAAAAATGAATAAAAATACAAAAAATATTTCACGAATCTATGCATACTATGTACTTTATACACTATAATATCTGGGCGGTTTTTGGTACACCCATTTGCATTTGTAATCGTTCTTTCATAATATAGATAGTGGGGGGTACCCTCCGTAAAAATAAAAAGAAAGGGGATAAATATGAATAATGATATTATCGTTGCACTGGTTGCAATGGCAGGTACGGTAATCGGCTCATTCGGCGGTATAATCACTTCATCAAAGCTTACCTCTTACAGACTTGAAAAACTTGAGCAAAAGGTTGATCAGCACAATTATTTTGCCGAAAGGATTCCTGTTGTAGAGGAGAAAATCAGAGTATTAAATCACAGAGTCGGTGATATTGAAAGGAGTCATAATAATGAAGTTAAGTAAAGCAGCAATCATAAGAACAATAATTCTGTTTATATCATTGCTTAATGTGGTGCTGAGAATGTTTGGTGTTAATACACTGCCTATTGATAACGAGCTGATAGCTGAAACGGTATCGGTTTTAATTCTCGTTGCAAGCTCAATATGCTCCTGGTGGTATAACAATTCCTTCACCGAAAAAGCAAGAAAAGCAGATGAATATATGAAGAATTTAAGGAGCAGTGAGTAATGTATTATTATAATCAGATGGATTATGAAAATATTAAGTACGACAATCCCTCAACCTCTAAGGTTGAAACAGTAAAAAGCTCAGGCTGCGGTGTATGTGCGCCCTGCATTGCAATAAACAATCTCGTCGGCAGTGAGCTTTATACTGTCAGCAAAATGACAAAACTGAGCCTTGAATGCGGTGCAAGGGATAACTGGGGAACAAATCTCAATACTCTGCTGAAGGCAGTGTGCCGTGAGCATTCAAATCTCAGCTTCACTACAACAACAGATGAAAGCAAGGTTGTAAGTCACATCAAGGCAGGCGGCATTGTTATTGCTAATCAGGGCGATGCATACAATGTATTCAGCTCAGCAGGTCATTACGTTGTACTGAATAAAATGGACGGCTCAAATATAAATGTTATTGATCCGCAGCTTTACAGCGGAAAATATGATGATTTTGACAGACCCAACCGTATAGTAAGAAAGACAGATTACGGATGCGTTGTTTCTGTTACTGAGCTTGCAAAGGCGACAAGCGACAGAGATCCCGCATATTTCCTTTTGTCAAATTCAGAAAAGGCAAAGCCGTCGGTCAGCGGTGTTCGCTTTGATAAGGGCAGCGTTTATACACTCATGACCAATGTCAACGTCAGAACGGGAGCAGGAACCGATTACGCAATTAAAAAGGTCAGAGATTTAACGGCTGACGGAAAAAAGAACTGCACAAGCAGTAACTCAGGCGATAATGCCGTTCTGAAATCAGGAACAAGAGTAACGGCTCTTGATGTTATAAATGTGGGAAAAGATATCTGGCTCAGAATCCCCAGCGGTTATATCTGCGTCTATTATAAAGGCGATAAGTACGCCAGATATTATTAATAAACTTCCCTGACAGCAGTAGCTGTCGGGGACTTTTTTATGAAAAAATGCCGATAAATCATTCAAAGCTTAAAGCTTATGAATTGCAGAACATAGAATGAAATGTACATAAATTGTAGAATTTTGTTAGCCCGATTGGTGAGGTGAACAAAATGACTGCAACAGAAGGATTAAAAATCTATTTAAAAAACGAGTTTGCAAATAAACGAGCCGAGCTGGGAATTTCCCAGGAAAAGATGGCGGAAAATCTGAATATTTCACTGCGTTCATATTCAAATCTTGAGCACGGAAAGTATTGTTGTTCCCTTTCATCGTTTATAAATTATGTCAATAACTGCGACGCAGATAAGGAAAAGCTGTTTTCTGAGGCAGCGGAAATTCTGAAAAACTGTGATGAATAATAAACCAAACAAAATATCAGATTCTTATAAAGAGTTAAGGGTGAACAGTCAAAAAGGACTATGAGTATTAAAATACTTGTAGTCCTTGTTTTATTATTCATAAACGCTGTATTTATGCATACTCGGAAAGGTTAATTATGAAATTAAATAAGTCTACCATCAAGGCTATTGAAGCTGCCTTGACAAACAAAAAGTCACTCGAAATACGCATTGAAAAGAATAAGGTTGTATTAATTGAGCTTAACCGTAAGGTAATAGATAAATCATCCTATACAGATTGAACATCAGTTTTCATAATTGGTTCTGTTTCCGAAGGGGGCATTGCTTATGGAACAGGCATTTTTTATATTGGCATTAATATTTGCAACCGGTTACATATTGGCAATAAAAAAGAAATAGTTTATTTTTCTGTCTTGAAGCAGCTTGAATGAAATTTTTAAATAATGCGTTACCTCAGTGAAAAAAGGTAACTGTTTATTTGAATAATGAAACAATCATATGAAGTGCAGTACATAGAATACAGTGTTCAAAAATTGTAGGATTTTGTTAGCCCGTTTGGTGAGGTGAGCAAAATGACTGCAACAGAAAACCTGAAGCATTATCTGAAAAATGAGATTGCCAATAAAAGAGCAGAGTTAGGTATATCACAGGAGGAAATGGCAGAAAATCTGGATGTTTCACTTCGCTCGTATTCAAATCTTGAACACGGCAAATACTGCTGCTCACTGTCTACCTTTATTAACTATGTTAATAACTGCGGTGCAGATAAGGATAAACTATTTTCAGATGCAGCAGAAATATTGAAAAATTCCGAAAAATAAATCCTGAAATAAAACAATCCCCTGAAAATCTACTGTACGGCACAGATTTTCAGGGGATTGTTTTTATTGAGATATTGATTGCAATTAATTGGCTTTATTGATATAATTCAATTATAGATAGATTTGAAAGAGGTGTCGTATGACAGAAGTTAAATTTTATGATTCGGTTAATGACAGCAAATTGAAATTTGCCGTAATTATTTCAAAGCATAATGGCAAATGGGTGTTTTGCAAGCATAAAGAAAGAGATACATATGAAGTACCCGGCGGTCATCGTGAAAAAAATGAAAATATTTTCGATACTGCAAAACGTGAATTATATGAGGAAACAGGTGCGGTAGATTTTGATATAAAGCCTGTTTGTGTGTATTCTGTTACCGCACTTGATAATTTTGACGGACAGGAAACCTTTGGTATGCTGTTTTTTGCAGATATAAAAACCTTTGAAAAAGATCTGCACAGCGAAATTGAAAAAATCATAATTACTGATGATTTGGTTGATAATTGGACTTATCCGTTAATTCAGCCAAAGCTGATAGCAGAAGCAAAGAGAAGGAAATTTATTTTTTGAAAAAATAATCACTATGATATATCTAAAAAAGCAGGTTTTTAAAACCTGCTTTTTGAAATTATAATATATGTTGTTTGATACAGTTTAAGCTGAATTTATTAGTTTGATAAAAAAGGACAATAACCGGTGTTATTGTCCTTTTGGAGCTGATAACCGGACTTGAACCGGTGACCTCATCCTTACCAAGGATGTGCTCTACCGCCTGAGCCATATCAGCAAAACGTGGCGACCCGGAACGGGCTCGAACCGTCGACCTCTAGCGTGACAGGCTAGCGTTCTAACCAACTGAACTACCGGGCCACATCTTGCGAAATGTATTATATATTAACTTTTCAGAAATGTCAAGACTTTTCTTTATATAAGTTTTGATATTTTTGTAACTTGAAAGTACAGCACTATTAAGGTATAATATGTATAATATGTTTTTAAAGTGATATTTATTAGGAGAATTTTTATGCGTTTGACAAAAGGTGCTTCAGACAGCACTCATAAATATATGCTTGACGGTATACGCTATGTATGTGACAATTTTAAGGAACGTGCACCGGGTACACACAGTGAGCGCTCAGCTCAGAAGTTTTTAAAGGGTGAGCTTGAGCAGTGGGCTGATGAGGTTGAAATGGAGGATTTTAATCTGCATCCGAATGCATTTATGGGCTGGATTCCTCCTGCAGGTATTATAGGGATTATTTCAGTTGTGTTTTACTGGCTTACATACAGAGGCGTTGTAAATAATTCTGCACTTGCATTTGTTGCTGTCGTGTTTACCTTGCTTGCTTTGTCCTGTCTTGTTATCGAATTTTTAATGTACAGAGAATATGTTGATTTCCTTTTTCCGAAAAAGGTTTCACGAAATGTTATGGCTCGCAGAAAGCCGACAGGTGATATAAAGAGGCGTATTATATTCTGCGGTCATACCGATGCTGCTAATGAGTGGACCTATTCGCTGCATGGAGGTATGAAAGCACTTGCTCCTGTTATGGCAGGCTCAATCGGAGGCTTGATAGGCATAAGTATTTTTAATATCATATGGCTGATTTATGACCTTGCAGGCGGTCTTTATATTTCAAAATTCTGGATGACAGCAGGTATAATTCAGCTTGTTCTGATTCCGTTTTTTATTGCAATTCTTTTCTTTATTAACTGGAAGGTTGTTGTTGACGGAGCTAATGACAATTTAACTGCCGATTATATTTCAATGGCTGTTCTTAAAGAAATGGCTGAAAATGATAAAAGGTATGAAAACACTGAGGTTTGCTGCCTTTTGACAGGCTCTGAGGAGGCAGGACTGCGCGGTGCAGTTGCATATGCCAAGCGTCATGAGGATGAGCTTAAAGCGATTGAAACCGTTGTTATTTCTATGGATACTATGCGTGAGATTGATCAGCTTCAGATTTATACGCAGGGCTGTACAGGAACTCAGAAAAATTCAAATGCCGTGGGTGAGCTTCTGTACGAGGCAGGCATCAACTGCGGTGTTGAAATGAAAGAAACGGATATTTATCCGGGGGCTGTTGATGCTGAGGGATTTTCCCGCTATGGCATTGAAGCCGTCGGCTTCTGCGGTGTCAATCATGACCCTAAGACCTATTATCACACAAGACTTGATACAGCAGATAATATGAGTGAGGAATGTATTAATCTGTCACTTGACATTTGTCTTGAGGCAGCGGAGCTTTATGACCGTATGGGCGGTATTGAAAGCTTCAGGGCAGATGCAAAAAAACGCTTTAAGAAGGGCTACAATAAGTAAAAATAATTTTATGAAGGATTTACATATACATATTGAACGGGGACCGTATACTGCCGAATGGATAGAAAAGTTTATAAATAAGGCTGTGCAGATGGAGCTTGATGAAATCTGCCTGCTTGAACACAGTATACGTTTTAAGGATTTTCATCCGACCTTCAGGGAAGCATCAGAGTATAATCTTTATCAGAAAAAGTGGTTTGACGGCAAATCAAAAACCGCACAGTCGCTCGATGATTTCAAAAGGCTTGCAGATGAAATAAGAAAAAGGGAATATCCGATTAAGGTTTCCTTCGGTCTTGAAATCTGCTATTTTGAACAGCATCAGGAGCTTATAAGAGCGTTAACCTCAGACGGATTTTTCGATTATCTTACAGGCTCTGTACACTGGGTTGACAACTGGACGTTTAATCAGCGTAAATATCAGTGGCTCGGAAGAAATACCGACGATATTTACAAACGATATTTTGAACTTGAAAATTCACTTGTCGAAAGCGGAATTTTTGATATTATTGCACATCCTGATTTGATTACCTGCCACAAGCTTTATCCAAGCTATGATTTGTGCGATACCTACAAGGAATTATGTGAGAATATAAAAAATCATAATATGCTTTTTGAAATGAATACCTCAAAAGGCTCAGGTGTTAACAAGCAGTTTTTTGATATTGCAAAAGCTGTCGGTGTTAGTTTTTCAACAGGCTCGGATGCCCACAGATTTGAAGATGTGGGCAGGGGAATAAAAGAGGTAACAGCACTTATATCCCATAAGTGAAATTAATCGGGTCCTGAAACAGCGGTATATGCGGCGGCATAAACGAAAAGAGTATAAACAGTATGCCCGTAGCTGCAAATATTGATATACCGAGCTTTTCAAGGCTTTCGGCTTTTCCTGATTTTATTATTAAGGAATCAACTGCAAATGCAGCGGCAATTCCTATAAAAAATGACAGTATATTTAAAAAAGGAATATTTTTTCCGATTATTCCGTTATACGTATAAAAGAAGCTTATGATTGCAAGCATACCGACTAAAAGCCCGATAGCTTTGCCGAACCATAGGCTTTTGTTTTTGTCAAGAGTCTTGTATTCAATTACCGACCATAGAAGATAGGGGAGATACAATAATTTTAAATGCTCCCATGTGCTTTCATTGACAGGGAAAAATAATCCGATAAAGCTGTTGCATCCGCTCCAATCGTATACAAAATGAAACAGACTTCCGAGTATTCCCGTAAAAATAAATCCGAAAATGCATTGCCTGAACAGTTTGTTATTCATATCATCACCATTGAAAATATATGCACTATATAATGATTTATTTATTGTTTTTATCGAATTAACAGTATCTTAATAACTTTCTATTAATATATTTATTAAAGGTTAAATTTTTTTGAAAGGATTTTTATGAAGAAAATTAAAAATTTAAAAGTCAAAAATTTTATATTTCTGTTTTTTGCAGGTGTAATAAATGCGGTCGGTGTTACAATGTTTCTTCAGCCCGTTAAGCTGTATGACAGCGGTGTGTCAGGCACATCTATGCTTCTGGCGCAGGTTACTCCTGATTATCTGCCCTTGTCCGTGTTTCTTGTTCTGCTTAATGTTCCGATTTTTCTGTTCGGTCTGAAAAAACAGGGTTGGGAATTTACGTTGTATTCAATTTTTACCGTCAGCATTTATTCACTCGGTGCATGGCTTATTACCGATGTTCTGCCTGTCGATGTAAGCACTGTATCGCCTCTTGCAAAGTCCGATTTGTTTTTGTGTGCAATTTTCGGCGGTTTGATATCGGGACTCGGCAGCGGACTTGCAATACGCTTCGGCGGTGCTATGGACGGCATAGAGGTTCTTGCTGTAATATTTGCTAAAAAGATTAATATGACAGTAGGTTCGTTTGTAATGGTTTACAATGTTATTCTTTATGTCATCTGCGGAATTGTTATTCAAAGCTGGATTTTACCACTCTATTCCATTGTTACATATGTTGCAGCACTTAAAACAATTGACTATATTGTTGAAGGCTTTGACAGGTCAAAGTCAGCATTTATTATAACAACTAAGCAGGAGGAAATCTGTGAAAGACTTTCCGTAGCATTTGAAAACGGTATTACTTATTTTGATGCAAAGGGCTATTATTCAAATTCAGACAGAAAGATTATTTATTTTGTAATCAATCGTTTTCAGGTCAGTAAGATGAGAAATATCGTTCACGAAATCGACCCCGACGCATATATTTCAATCAGTGAAATTGCTGATGTGTTCAAGGTTAATCACGATAATAAAAAATAATTTATCTTAATTTATTAATTCTCTCTTGACTTTTTGTTAAAGTTGTGATAAAGTAAATCACGCACGGAAAGTGCATAATACTTGACAGGTAAAACCCGTCAGCTTGCAGAAGTACTCAAGTTGGTGACGAGGCGCCCCTGCTAAGGGCGTAGGTCGGGTAACCGGCGCGAGAGTTCGAGTCTCTCCTTCTGCGCCAAACAAAACAGATACTCTTTTGGAGTATCTGTTTTTTTATTTTATTGAAATAGTTTTAAGTTTATAAAGAAAAAAGACATCCTGTAAGGATGTCTTTTTTTGGCGCAGAGGGTGGGATTCGAACCCACGCGCCCTTTCGGACAAACGGTTTTCAAGACCGCCTCGTTATGACCACTTCGATACCTCTGCGTTTGGTGCTCAATAATATTACCACAGTAAAAGCGACTTGTCAAGTACTTTTTTCAAAAAAAGAAAGCTCCTCGGTACAAGGAGCTTTAAACTGAATTTCAGTATATCAGTCTTTCATTGCTGCAAAGCATTCGCTGCAGTAAACAGGGCGGTCGCCGTTCGGTACAAACGGAACCTTGCATTCTGCACCGCAGTTTGCACAGACTGCATCGTGCAGCTCTCTCGGAGCTCTTGCAGCTGCTTTTCTCTTATCACGGCACTCCTTGCATCTCTGCGGCTCGTTTACGAATCCTTTTTCTGCATAAAATTCCTGCTCGCCTGCAGTGAATACAAAGTCATTGCCGCAGTCTTTACAGGTCAGGGTCTTGTCTTCAAACATTTTAATTACCTCTCATTCTTAAAGCTCACAGCTTTACATTACTTAGTTTTTTGCGAACTCTTTGTAAGGCATTGTCTATTGCCTTAGGTGTTTTAGCTAATCGCTTCGCAATTTCATTGTAACTGCAGCCGACAATATGAAGCCGTAAAACCTCATTTTCAAAATCTGAGAGATTCTGTTGAAGAACAGAAGTTAACATTGAAACGCTTTCTCTGGCGATAAATATATCTTCTGCACTGTCAAATCCGTTTTCAACAGGGATTTCCTCCTCCATATATTCAACAACATTTTGTACCGGAATGTCCTTGAGCCTTCTGAATTTTCTCAGTGCAGTCTGCATAGCATTGTCAACACAGATTTTTGCATAGGTTTTAAAGCTTGCACCTTTTTTACTGTCATAAGATTTGATGGCAGCTAAAAGACCAATCATACCCTCCTGAATCAGATCCTCTCGTTCCATAGGGGAGTCTTTGTATTTTGATGCAATCATCTCAACCATTGCTCTGTAATCCGTGATAATAGCTTCCTGCTTTTTTGTATCACCTGATTGCGCATTTGAAAGAATTTGGTCGTATGGTTTTTTCGTATCCATTGACATAATCCTCTCCCACCTTAATTTAAATAATAACAGAATAATTTATTATAGTCAACTAATTTTTCAAAAATGAGCTGAAAATTTTATGCAAAATCAACAAATATTACAAAATCCCGGCTTTAATAGTCGGGATTTGTCGAAAATGTCTTTTAAACATTGAAGCGGAAAAGAACAATATCTCCGTCCTTCATAACATATTCCTTGCCCTCTGACCTTACAAGACCCTTTTCTTTAGCAGCGGTCATACTGCCGCATTCTATCAAATCATCAAATGCAACAACCTCAGCCCTGATAAAGCCGCGCTCAAAATCAGTATGTATTTTACCTGCTGCCTGCGGTGCTTTTGTGCCGTTTTTTATTGTCCATGCTCTGACCTCGGGCTTGCCTGCTGTCAGATAGGATATAAGTCCGAGCAGTGCATAGCTCTTTTTAATCAGGCGGTCAAGACCGCTTTTTTCAAGTCCCATATCAGCAAGGAACATTTCTTTTTCCTCGTCATCAAGCTGAGCAATTTCAGCCTCCATTTCCGCGCAGATAGGCAATGTTTCAGCACCCTCGGCAGCGGCAATTTCCTCAACAATTTTATAGAATGAATTATTACTGATTCCGTCAGTAAAATCGTTTTCGCCCATATTGCAGGCGTAAATAACAGGCTTTATTGTAAGCAGTGAAACATCCTTGAGAAACTCCTGCTCGTCCTCATCAATTTCAATGCTGCGTGCAGTTTTGCCCTGCTCCATTTCAGATTGAAGCTTTTCAAGAAATGCAACCTCAGGTGCAAGTGTCTTGTCACCCTTCATAGCTTTTTTTCTGCTGTCGATTCTTCTTGCAAGAATATCAAGGTCTGAAAGAATAAGCTCAAGGTTGATTGTTTCAATATCTCTTGCGGGGTCAATGCTTCCGTCAACGTGAGTTATATCATCATTTTCAAAGCAGCGCACCACGTGAATAACGGCGTCAACCTCACGTATATGTGATAAAAACTTGTTGCCCAGACCCTCGCCCTGAGAAGCTCCCTTCACAAGCCCTGCAATATCAACAAACTCTATTGTTGCAGGTGTGAACTTGTCCGGCTCATACATCTCAGCAAGCTTATCAAGTCTTTCATCAGGTACGCAAACCATACCCACATTCGGTTCAATTGTACAAAACGGGTAATTTGCACTTTGTGCTCCTGCATTTGTTATAGCGTTGAAAAGTGTGCTTTTTCCCACATTCGGAAGTCCTACAATACCAAGCTTCATTATGTAAATCTCCTTTATAAGAATTAATTCACTATGCATAATCCCATATATTATATATCAAAAAAATCCTTTTTACAAGTACTAAATATACTTGACTTTGACACGCAAATAATATATTATATTTCTAATAATTTTTTAGGCAGTGTAAAGCTTTGTCATATTAAGTCAGGTTTTTGCACTTTATGCAGAAAAGAGAGGCGAAAGTTATGAAACTCAATGGCTCGCAGATTGTTCTTGAGGTTTTAAAGGAACAAGGGGTAGATACTATTTTCGGTTACCCGGGAGGCACTATTCTGAATATTTTTGATGAGCTTTATAAATATGGCGATACCTTTAACCATATTCTTACAGCTCATGAGCAGGGTGCTTCACACGCTGCAGACGGCTATGCCCGTGCAACAGGCAAGGTCGGCGTCTGCTTTGCAACATCGGGACCCGGCTCAACTAACCTTGTCACAGGTATTGCCACTGCTTATATGGATTCAATTCCTGTTGTTGCAATCACCTGCAACTATGCAACAGAGGGTCTTGGAAGGGATTCTTTCCAGGAGGTTGATATTACAGGTATCACAATGCCTATTACAAAGCATAACTTTATGGTTAAGGATGTTAATGAGCTGGCAGAAACTATCCGCCGTGCGTTTGAGATTGCACAGAGCGGACGTAAAGGTCCTGTTCTTGTTGATATTCCGAAGGATATTACCGCGGCAATGTGCGAATATGAGCCGCAGCCGAAGGTTGAGGTTAATAACCACAAAACACCTAAGGAAAAATGCCTTAGAAGAGCAGTTGAGCTTATTTCACAGGCGAAGAAGCCGCTTATATATGTTGGCGGCGGTGCTATTCTTTCAGAGATTGGTGAGGATTTAATTACCTTTGCTGAAAAGATTGATGCACCTGTTGTATCATCACTTATGGGTCTTGGTGCAGTTCCGAACGGTCATCCGCTTCACCTCGGACTTATCGGTATGCACGGTCATTTTGAATGCAATAAGGCTGCTCACGACTGCGACGTTCTTATTACCTGCGGTGCAAGATTTTCTGACCGTGTTGCAGGCAACCGTGCAAAGTTTGCTCCTAATGCCGAGATTTTACATATTGACATTGATTCTGCCGAGATGGATAAAAATATTGTTTCAAATTACCATTTGAGAGGTAATCTTGCAGATGTTATCCCTATGCTCACACGTGAGCTTGAACAGCTTGATCACAGCGAATGGAAGGCAGAGATTGAAGGCTTCAAGCGTCCTTTTGTTCAGATGCAGATTGGTGATTATGTAAATCCGCAGGCTGTAATTGAGGCTATTGACAATAAAACGCCTGACGATACCATTGTTGTTACTGACGTAGGTCAGCATCAGCTATGGGCTGCTCAGTTCTATAAATACAAGCTTCCGCGTACACTTTTAACATCAGGCGGCTTGGGTACTATGGGTTATTCAATGGGTGCCGCAATGGGTGCTGCTGTGGGCTGTCCTGATAAGAGAGTTGTTATGTTTGTAGGCGACGGCGGTTTCCATATGAACCTGACTGAGCTTGCAACAATGGCTTCATACAACATCCCTGTTATTATGTTCATTATGAATAATACAGTTCTCGGTATGGTTCGCCAGTGGCAGAAGATTTTCTACGGCAATCGTTTTTCTGATACAGACCCTCACAGAGCAACTGATTTTGTAAAGGTTGCTGAGGCTTTTGGTGTAAAGGGTATGCGTATCAATACTAATGACGAAATTGATGCCGTTATTGATGAGGCTCTTAAGGTTAACGGTCCTGTGCTTATTGACTGCAGAATTTCACCGGATTCAAATGTTCTTCCGATGATACCTCCCGGAGGCTCTGTTAAAGATATTAAGGAGGAGATGTAATTATGGCAGAAGAAAAGCTTGTTTTGTCTGTTCTTGTTGACAATGTTTCAGGTGTTCTTCAGCGTGTGGCAGGTCTTTTTTCAAGACGCGGCTATAATATCAGTTCTCTTACTGTGAGTGAAACTGAGGACCCTGCATTTTCAAGAATGACTATTGAATCCTATACCGAGCCTGAAAATTTCAGGCAGATTAAGGCTCAGCTTCTGAAACTTGAGATTGTAAAAAAGGTAGCAGAGCTTACTGACGATAAATCAGTATCAAGCGAGCTGCTGTTAATTAAGGTTTCAGCAGCAGGTGTTGAAAAGAAAAATGCTCTTCTTGCACTGAATATGCGTTACGGTGCAAGAGTTCTTGACGTATCAATGACTACTGTGACACTTGAATTTACAGGTGCAGGGGCTACAATTGATATGTTTGTTGAAGAAATTGAAAACAGTTTCGGTATTGTTGAGCTTGCACGTACAGGTATTACATCACTTGAGCGCGGTGAAGGCTCATTCACCGACGATATATAAGTAATGAAACAAAAGAAATAAGGTGATAATTATGTCTATGACTATGACACAGAAAATATTGGCTGACCATGCAGGGCTTGACAGTGTTACGGCAGGTCAGCTTATTGAAGCAAAGCTGGATATGGTTCTCGGTAACGATGTTACCTCACCCGTTGCAATTAATGAAATGACTAAATTCGGCAAGACGGATGTTTTTGATAAAACAAGAATATCTCTTGTAATGGACCACTTTACTCCTAATAAGGATATTCAGTCAGCCGAAAACTGCAAGCAGGTCAGAGAGTTTGCCAAGAAAAACGATATTCTCCATTATTATGACGTAGGTAATATGGGTATTGAGCATGCGCTTCTTCCTGAGCAGGGCATTGTTACAGCAGGTGACTGTATTATCGGCGCTGACTCACATACCTGTACATATGGTGCACTCGGTGCATTTTCAACAGGTGTAGGCTCAACTGATATGGCGGCAGGTATGATTACAGGCAAGGCTTGGTTTAAAGTGCCTTCTGCTATAAAGGTTGTTATTACAGGCAAAAAGGCACAGTGTATTTCGGGTAAGGATGTTATTCTTCACCTTATCGGAATGATTGGTGTTGACGGTGCTCTTTACAAGTCACTTGAATTTACAGGTGACGGCATTAAGGAGCTTTCAATGGATGACCGCCTTTGTATTGCTAATATGGCAATTGAGTGCGGTGCGAAAAACGGAATTTTCCCTGTTGATGATGTTACACTTGAATATGTTAAAGACAGAGGTCAAAGACCTTATAAGGTTTATGAGGCTGACGAGGATGCTGAATATGACTCAGTTGTTGAGATTGATTTAAGCAAGCTCAGTCCTACTGTTGCTTGTCCTCATCTTCCTGAAAATACAAAAACAGTCGATGAGCTTGGCGATATTGCAATTGACCAGGTTGTTATCGGCTCCTGCACAAACGGCAGAATGGAGGATATGCGTATCGCGGCATCAATCCTTAAAGGCAAAAAGGTTGCAAAGGGTGTTCGCTGCATTGTAATTCCTGCTACACAGACAATTTACCTTAATTGTGTTAAAGAGGGACTTGCTGAAATTTTTGTTGAAGCCGGTGCAATCGTTTCAACACCGACCTGCGGTCCTTGCCTTGGCGGTCATATGGGTATTCTTGCAAGCGGTGAAAAGGCAGTTTCAACTTCAAACAGAAACTTTGTAGGACGTATGGGTCATACAAAGAGCGAAATTTATCTGGCATCACCTGCAGTAGCTGCTGCATCTGCTGTCAAGGGTTACATTGCAGATCCGAGGAAGGAGGCTTGATTATGAAAGCAAAGGGTACAGTTCATAAGTTCGGTGACAATGTTGATACAGATGTTATAATTCCTGCACGTTATCTTAATAAAAGTGATGAGGCTTGGCTTGCTTCTCATTGTATGGAGGATATCGACGCTGATTTTGTCAACAGAGTCAGGGAGGGTGACATAATGGTTGCCGAGGCTAATTTCGGCTGCGGCTCATCAAGAGAGCATGCTCCTATTGCTATTAAGGCTTCAGGCATTTCCTGTGTTATTGCGTCAACATTTGCGAGAATTTTCTACCGCAATGCCATTAATATCGGTCTTGCTATACTTGAGTGTGATGAGGCTGCAAGGGAAATCAAAGCAGGCGATGAGGTTGAGGTCGATTTTGACAGCGGTGTTATTACCGATAATACCACAGGCAAAACCTATCAGGCACAGCCTTTCCCTGAGTTTATTCAAAATATAATTAAAGACGGCGGTCTTATGAAATCCATTAATAAATAATTGAGGCTTGATATGCAATTAATTTTATCTGAGGAGAATTTACATCTTTTGTGGGGCTCTGCAACAGAATACTGGTTCTCCCGTACTGATTATACAGTACATAAATACAGTGATTTACCGAGTGAAGACCATGCTGAGCTGGTTAGCCACGGCTTTATTCCGTTTTTAACAATCAGCAATGAGGAGGTTATCAGGGCTTATATGAAATCCCTCGATAATCCGAAGCTTTCAGATAAGCTTGACGGCTTGCAGACAGAAGAATGTGTTGAAACCTTCTGGAAGTATTTTAATGCTTATGAGGATGTTTCATCCGGATTCAGTGAGTTTGAAAAGAAATTCGTTGAAAAAAAGTTTGCCGAATGGTGCAATGAAAACGCTGTTGATTATAAGATTGTATAAAAAAATCACCCATTAACGCTCGTTAATGGGTGATTTTTTTATACGTATGAGTGTTCAATCGTTATTATCGGATTCACACTTTTGTCAGTCTTTTTGTATTCGTCTTTAATCTCATTCAGTATTTCAACAGAAGACTTGTGATTATATGGGACCACAAGGTCAAAAAGCAATGTGTTTGTTTTGCCCTTAACAAGCCTGAAGTCGTGAAAGCTGTAGTTTTCATTAATGCTTTTTAAAATTTCCGCGGTCATATTTTTATAATGGTCAACAGCTTCATCATTTATTACAACAGGGTCCATATGAATGCATATCACAATGTGAAGCTGCTTTGAAATCCTTTTTTCAACACTGTCTATTGCATCGTGAATTTTAATAATATCTGCATCTGACGGAACTTCGGCGTGTGCTGAAGCAATAATTCTGCCGGGTCCGTAATCGTGTATAATCAGGTCGTGCACACCGAGTATCAGCTCCTCCTGCAGCATTATGCTTTCAATACCGCTTACCAGCTCTTTGCTTGGTGCATTGCCGAGAATTTTGCCTGTTATATCACGCACAATTCCTACACCTGATGTAAATATGATTACCGCAACTGCAAGACCGATTACGCCGTCTGCTCTTTTCAGCGGTGTGAATGAAGAAATAAGCAGTGCAGCCATTGTTGCGGCTGTTGCTATACAGTCGTTAAAACTGTCCTGTCTTATCGCTTTTAAATTCAGATTATCGGTTCTTTTATATAAAATATTGTTGAAAAAAGCCATATACAGCTTTATTCCGATTGCAGCCGCAAGCACTATTATATACCATATGTTAAAGCTGATATCAGTCGGATTTATAATTTTTTCGATTGAATTTTTTGCAAGCTCAAGGCTCATTAAAAATATTAAAAATGATACGGCAAGAGCTGTTACATATTCAAATCTGCCGTGACCGAAAGGGTGCTCTTCATCAGTAGGCTTGTTGGCAAGCTTGCTGCCGAGTATGGTTATTATCCCGGAGCCTGCGTCCGAAAGATTGTTAACTGCGTCTGCGGTTATTGAAACGGCGCCGCTTATACTGCCTATAACAAACTTAAAAATGCAAAGCAGTGTGTTGCATATAATGCCGAAAACTCCGCTCAGTATCCCAAGACTCTCTCTTTCATTTTTTGATTTTTTAAGTGCAAGCTTAATCAATAATTTTGACATATAAATATCACAGCCTTCTGTCTGTAGGTTTAAATATGGTTATAACATATTTTGTTCTTTAAAACAACACTTTTTTATGCTATAATTAATAAAAAATATTTTGGTGATGAAATGAAGAAACTATTAATTATTAACGGTTCACCCCGTGAAAACGGCGTGTCAGCAGAGCTTATTAATCAAGTGAAAAGATATTTTGCCGATTGCAGTATTGTACAGTATGATACCTATAAAATGTCGCCTGCACCCTGTACGGACTGTAAATACTGTGAATATCATAACGGCTGTTCAAATAAGGATCTCGATATATTTTTTGAGGATTTTGAAGCGGCGGATTATATAGTGTTCTTCAGCCCTGTATATAACAACTTTTTTCCTGCGCCTCTTAAAGCTGTTATTGACCGCTTTCAGCGATATTACAGTGCAAGATTCAAAAGAGGTGATAAGCCGCCGATAAAAAAGCATAAAAGGGTAGGTGCGGTTATATGCAGCGGCTCCAATGCAAGGCAGTGTGCCGACTATATGGTGTCAACCTTAAAACAGTCCTTTACCGTGCTCAATGGTGAGGTGTGCTCAAGATATTATATTCCGAATACCGATTCAGGTAACTACACTTTTAATATAACCGAGCTTGAAAAATTTGTTCATTTTTTAAAAGGATAATTATTTGTTGAAATATCTGATTAATTATGCTATAATTCAGATGAATTTTAAGGAGGATATAAAAATGAAAAAAGTAAAAGTTGTAAGTGCAGTTGTTGTTTGTATTTGCCTTATCGCAAGTATATTTGCAGGCTGTTCAAAAATTTCGTTAGAGGGAAAGTGGAAAGCAACAATTGACTTTACTGAAAAATTCAGTGAAGGCTGTGATATGTCAGAAAACGCTGAAATGGGCAAATACTATGAAAAATTCAGTACACCGATGTTTATTGACCTTATTTATACCTTTGACAGCGATAACAGCTATACCGTTGCTGTTGATGAAGAAAAGTTAAGGGCTGATTTTGACACTGCAATTGAAATAGTTGTTGATTATATGCTCGAAGGAATGTACAAATATGCTGAAGATAATGGTATGACAAGAGAAGAATTGGATTCCAACTTTAAGGCAGATAAAGGAGTTTCGGCTAGAGAAGACCTTAGTGCAGAGGTTGAGAAAGATGTTTCAACAATATATGATGATTTGATAAAAGAATTAACAGTAACAGAAACGCAACACCTTTATATTAAGAATGACAGATTTTATAATACTGACGAAAACGGCAATGAGCTTGGGTATGAACCCTTCACCCTTGAAGGCGATACCCTTACAATAGAAGGCAGGTTTGATATGGAGGATAAGCCTGTTGAAGAGGAAGGCTATCCGATAGTATTAACAAAAATGAATTAATATAATAAATTTATTTTATACCGCTGATTTCAGCGGTATTTTTTTGATTTGTAATACAGGCTTCATTCATATATAATTTATATATTATTTATTGAATATTATTATATTATGTGATATAATGTGTTGAATATGTTGTAATGTATTGTGGAGTAGTATGTATGATTATTCTCGGTATTGACCCCGGATATGCAATTGTCGGCTGGGGTATTCTTGAATACAGGGCAAATAAATTCCGTGTTATGGGCTATGGTGCAATCACTACTGATGCCCACACTCCTTTTCCGCTCAGGCTTCAGACAATTTACAACGATATGTGCTATCTGTTTGAAAAGTATAAGCCTGAGGTTATGAGTATGGAAAAGCTGTTTTATAATAATAATGCAAAAACAGTTATTGACGTTGCTCAGGCAAGGGGTGTTATTACTCTTTCTGCACAGAATTACGGCGTTGATGTTTTTGAATATACTCCGCTTCAGGTTAAGCAGTCTGTTGTAGGCTACGGAAGGGCTGAAAAAAAGCAGGTGCAGGAAATGACAAGAATTATGCTTGGTCTTGCTGAAATTCCTAAGCCCGATGATACTGCCGATGCTCTGGCAATGGCAATATGTCACGGTCACTGCTCAGGCTCGCTTATAAAAGGATTAAGGTGACAATATGCTTTATAATATAAGAGGAAAATTGACAGTCAGCGATGTTAATTTTATAGTTGTTGAGTGCGGCGGTGTAGGCTTTAAATGTTTCACCACACTTAATACAGTCAAAAATATCGGAAAAACAGGCGATGAAGTTAATGTGTTTACATATCTTGCAGTCAGAGAGGACGCAATGGATTTGTATGGCTTTGCTTCTCTTGATGAGCTTAATGCTTTTAAGCTGCTTATAAGCGTGTCGGGTATAGGACCTAAGGCGGCGGCTGCAATTTTGTCAGAGCTTGCTCCCGACAAACTGGCTTTATGTATCGCATCAGGTGATGCAAAGGCTATCACAAAGGCACAGGGCGTCGGCAAAAAAACTGCTGAGCGTGTTGTGCTTGAGCTTAAGGATAAAATGGGTGCTATTGCTGTGGGTGATGCATCCGATGCTGTGAGCGCTGTTGCTTCTGTCAGTGAAAGCTCAAATTCTGCTGAGGCGGTTGAGGCACTTGTTGCTCTCGGCTATTCACAGAGTGATGCCGCTGTCGTTGTGGGCAGTATGGATAAGTCACTGACTGTTGATGAAATGATAAGAAACGGTTTAAAGCAGCTTGCTAAAAAGCTTTAAGGGGGTAATTTGCAGTGCAGGAAACTGAAATGGATTTTGAAAACAGAATAATTACCTCTGACTTTACACCTGAGGATAACGATATTGAAAATTCATTAAGACCTAAAACCCTTGATGATTATATCGGACAGGATAAAATTAAAGAGAATCTGAAAATATATATTGAGGCTGCAAAGGGCAGGGGCGAGGCGCTTGACCATGTGCTGCTTTACGGACCTCCGGGACTTGGCAAAACAACCCTTGCAGGTATAATAGCCAATGAAATGGGTGTTAATATAAGAGTTACCTCCGGTCCTGCGATTGAAAAGCAGGGCGATCTGGCAGCACTGCTTACTAATTTGCAGGAGGGCGACGTGCTGTTTATTGACGAAATTCACCGCCTTAACAGACAGGTTGAAGAGGTTTTGTATCCTGCAATGGAGGACGGAGCACTTGATATTATTATCGGCAAGGGTCCGTCTGCAAGGTCTATTCGTCTTGATTTGCCGCATTTTACACTTATCGGTGCAACTACCCGCTCAGGTCAGCTTTCGGCGCCGCTTCGTGACCGCTTCGGTGTAATTTTCAGACTTGAAATGTATTCAAATGAGCAGCTTGCAACTATTGTTAAAAGAAGTGCGGGGATACTTGAAATTCCCGTTGATGAAAAGGGTGCTTATGAAATTGCGTCACGTTCACGCGGCACACCCCGTATTGCAAACAGACTTCTTAAAAGAAGCCGTGATTTTGCACAGGTTAAGTATGATGGTGTGATAAGCCTTGAGGCTGCTGTCGATGCCCTGAGCAAAATGGAAATTGACGCTCTCGGACTTGATAATATCGACAGGGTGCTGCTTACTGCAATGATTAAAAACTTTAACGGCGGTCCTGTGGGACTTGAAACAATTGCCGCTTCTATCGGTGAGGAGGCTGTTACTATCGAGGATGTTTATGAGCCGTATTTAATGCAAATCGGTTTTCTTTCACGTACACCGAGAGGACGGTGTGCAACTGCTCTTGCCTATAAGCATCTTGGCTTTGAGCAGGACGGTCAGCAGACCTTAATTTAGAATACAACGGAGGAATTTGTATGGGAAAGCTTTTTGGTACTGATGGTGTAAGAGGTATAGCAAATAAGGATTTAACTGTTGAGCTTGCTCTGAAAATAGGCAGGGCGGCTGCAATGGTATTAATTAAAGAATGTCAGTCATCAAAGCCTGCGGTTTTAATCGGAAAGGATACAAGAGCGTCGGGCGATATGCTTGAGGCTGCACTTACAGCGGGGCTTACTTCTGTGGGCTGTAATGTTGTTTCTATCGGTGTAGTTCCTACACCTGCTGTTGCTTATCTGACAGTTAAATACGGCTGTGAAGCAGGTGTTATGATTTCAGCATCGCATAATCCATGTGAATATAACGGCATTAAAATTTTTCAGAAAAACGGCTATAAGCTTGATGATGCAATAGAAGAGGAGATTGAAAATATCATTCTCAGCGAAAGCGAAGAAATACCTGTTAAGCTTGGCGGCGAGGTAGGAAACAGAATTTATTGCAAAACAGCAGTTGATGATTATGTTTCTCACGTTATTTCTACTGCCTCTGTCCGTTTTGACGGAATGACCATTGCACTTGACTGTGCAAACGGCAGTGCAAGTGTATGTGCAAAGGATATATTTACAGGTCTTGGTGCCAAGTGTATTATGCTGTCAGATACTCCCGACGGTGAGAATATTAATTTGAAATGCGGTTCGACTCATCCTGAGGAGCTTATGCATTTTGTGAAAAATGCGTCCCTTGACTTAGGTCTTGCTTTTGACGGTGATGCCGACAGAATGCTGGCTGTGGATGAAAACGGTGAGCTTGTTGACGGTGATAAGGTTATAGCAATCTGTTCTCAGCGTATGAAAAGTGAGGGCAGGCTTGCGAAGAATACCGCTGTTGTTACAGTTATGAGCAATATGGGCTTTTTCAAATTCTGTAAGGAAAATGATATTGACTGTGCAAAAACCGCAGTCGGTGACAGATATGTTCTTGAGCGTATGATTAAAGAGGGCTATAACATAGGCGGTGAGCAGAGCGGTCATGTTATATTCCTTGATTACGCTACAACGGGCGACGGTGAGCTTTCAGGTGTTCAGCTTGTTGAAACTGTTGTGAAATCAGGCAAAAAGCTCAGTGAGCTTGCTTCTGTTATGCGTGTTTATCCGCAGGTGCTTATCAATGTTGAGGTTACTGCTGAGGGTAAACAGAAATATAATAATGATGAATATATTATTTCTGCTGTTCAGGAGGCTGAAATGGAGCTTTCCGGTGACGGCAGAGTGCTTGTCCGTGTCAGCGGAACAGAGCCTTTGGTTCGTGTTATGCTTGAGGGTGCGGACATTGAACAGATTACAAAGCTCGGCAACAGAATTGCCGATGTTGTTAAAGAACGATTAGGATAATTTAATTTATGAGATATTCAACAGAGTGGAAGGATTATGAGCTTATCGACTGCTCCTGCGGTGAAAAGCTTGAACGCTGGACGAGGGAGATTTTAATCCGCCCCGACCCCCAGGTTATATGGAAAAGTGAAAAGGAGCACAGGCTGTGGTATCAGCCGAGTGCAAAGTATAACCGTTCAAGAACAGGCGGCGGTAAATGGCAGGTGTTCAGGCGTATGCCGGATGCTTGGCAGGTGAGATATAAGGATCTGACCTTTAATATCAAGACTATGGGCTTCAAGCATACGGGCTTGTTCCCTGAGCAGGCTGTCAACTGGGATTATACAAGAAAGCTTATCCGTGAAAGTGGACGCGATGATATAAAGGTGCTCAACCTGTTTGCCTACACCGGTGCAGCAACGGTTGCCTGTCTTAAAGAGGGCGCATCTGTTGTTCACGTTGATGCCTCAAAGGGTATGACGATGTGGGCTAAGGAAAATGCAAAGCTCAGCGGCGTTGACGGCGAGGATGTACGCTGGATTGTTGATGACTGTATGAAATTTGTTCAGCGTGAAATCAGACGCGGCAACAGGTATGATATAGTTATTCTTGACCCTCCCAGCTACGGCAGAGGACCCAAGGGCGAAATATGGCATCTCGAGGACAGTATTTATGATTTTGTAAAGCTCGTTTCACAGGTGCTCAGTGATGACCCTATTATGGTCCTGCTTAATTCATACACAACAGGCTTGTCAGCCTCGGTTATGAAATATATACTTGATGATGTTATTACAAAAGAAAAAGGCGGTAAGACAGAGGCGGATGAAATAGGGCTTCCTGTTACATCAAACGGTCAGGTGCTTCCCTGCGGCTCCTCTGCTATATGGACAAATGGCGTTAATTGAATTTAAAAATGTTGATTTTTCATACATAATTGACGATGATGATTCCGATTACGGCAAGAATAATGCTGATAATGAAATCATCGTGCTTGAGAATCTTAATCTGAGCATTGAAAAAGGCTCTTTTGTTGCAGTTCTCGGTCATAACGGCTCAGGTAAATCAACTATTGCAAAGCTTACAAACGGAATACTTTTTCCAAAAAACGGTCAGGTTATTGTTGACGGGCAGGAAACTGAGGATGACGATACAATCTTTGACATAAGAAAAAAGGTCGGAATGGTATTTCAGAATCCCGATAATCAGATTGTTTCCTCAATTGTTGAGGAGGATGTTGCCTTCGGTGTGGAAAACCTCGGTATACCTTCTGACGAATGCCGTAAAAGAGTTGACGAGGCTTTGAAAACCGTGGGTATGTATGAATACCGCACCAAATCACCGAGTAAGCTGTCAGGCGGTCAGAAGCAGCGTGTTGCCGTTGCGGGCATAATCGCTATGAAGCCTATGTGTATTGTGCTTGATGAGCCTACGGCAATGCTTGACCCGAGCGGAAGACGTGAGGTTATTGAAACTGTTAAAATGCTCAACCGTGAAGAGGGTATAACAATAATTCTTATAACTCACTATATGGACGAGGCTGTTCAGGCAGACAGAGTTGTCGTAATTGACAACGGCAGAATAAAAATGGACGGCACTCCTGAAAATGTTTTTTCAAATGTTGATGAGCTTAAAAGTCTGGGTCTTGATGTTCCTCAGTCAACTGAGCTTATTCACAGGCTCGGCATTAAAGGCGAAAAAACAGTTCTCAATGCAGATTCCTGTGTTGAATTATTAAAATCTCAGTTAGGAGCAGAATGATGGCATATCTTGTCTGTGAAAATTTAAAATATTTATACAGCGTAGGTACTCCCTTTGAAACTGCTGCTATTGACGATATTAATATTGCTGTCGATGAGGGCGAGCTTATCGGCATTATCGGTCATACAGGCTCAGGCAAATCTACACTAATTCAGCATTTCAACGGTCTTTTGCAGCCTCACGGCGGAAAGGTCTTTGTTGACGGCAAAGATATATGGGCAAAGAGCAATAAAAAGAATATAAGGCAGGTCCGTTTTGCAGTAGGACTTTGCTTTCAGTATCCTGAATATCAGATTTTTGAGGATACTGTTTATAAAGAAATAGCCTTCGGTCCGAAGCAGATGGGTCTTGATAATGATGAAATTGACCGACGAATAAGGGAAAGTATTGATTATGTGGGCATTTCAACTGATATTCTTGAAAAGTCACCATTTGATTTGTCAGGCGGTCAGAAAAGAAGAGTTGCCATTGCATCAATTATTGCAATGGAGCCGAGAGTGCTTATTCTTGATGAGCCTTGCGCAGGTCTTGACCCGAGGGGCAGGGATATCATACTTGATCTGATAAAAAACTATCAGAGGCAAAAGGGAAATACTGTACTTTTTGTTTCACATTCAATGGAGGATGTTGCTAAAATTTGCAGCCGTGTTCTTGTTATGAACAAAGGCAGCGTGTCAATGTTCGGCGATGTTGACAGCGTTTATTCACGTGGTGAGGAATTAAAGGCAATGGGTCTTAACGTTCCTGAAATAACAGATATATTCCTTAAGCTTAAAGCAAGCGGTGTTGACTGCAAAACAAATATCTACACCGTTGAACAGGGCGTGCAGGAATTTAAAAGACTTAAAGGGAGGTACTGCTTATGATTAGTGATATCACAATCGGTCAGTATTTCCCGGGCAATTCACTGCTGCATAAAATGGATGCCAGATTGAAGATTATTCTTGTTCTTTGTCTGATAGTGTCACTTTTTATATGCAAAAACATTGTTTCTCTTGCAGTGATGATTGTGCTGTCCGTTGTTATTGTGGCAATTTCAAAAATCCCGCCTAAAACAATAGCTAAAAGTATTAAACCGCTTATAATAATTATTCTTATTACTGCTGTACTTAATATGTTCTACGGCTCAGGCGAGCCTCTTGTTCAGCTCGGAAGATTTAAAATAACCGTTAACGGAATTGAAACGGCGGTTTTTATGGCTGTGCGCATTATTCTGCTTGTGGTTATAAGCTCGCTTCTGACATATACCACATCACCTAATGAGCTGACCGACTCCCTTGAAAGACTGCTTAAGCCTTTAAAGCTTGTTAAAATTGATGTTCATTCAATAGCAATGACGATGACCATTGCACTCAGGTTTATTCCTACACTTGTTGAGGAAATTGATAAGATAATGTCTGCACAGAAATCCCGCGGTGCAGACCTTGATTCGGGTAATTTAATTCAAAAGGCTAAGGCGCTTATTCCCGTGCTTATACCCTTGTTCGTTTCATCATTCAGACGGGCAAATGAGCTTGCCTACGCTATGGAATGCCGCTGTTACCGCGGCGGTGAGGGTCGAACAAAAATGAAGGTTATGAAAATGACAGCAAGGGATTATGTTTCCATGGCTGCTGTTATATTGATTATGGCTGCTGTTATTGTGCTTAATAAGGTGTTTGCAGGTTTGATATGAGAAATTTGATGGTAACAATCAGATATGACGGTTCAGCCTACCACGGCTGGCAGGTGCAGAAAAATGCACTCACTGTTCAGGAGGTCTTTCAGAATGCCGTTGAAAAGGTATTTGGTGAAAGACTTGATGTAAAGGGCTGCAGCAGAACTGATTCAGGCGTTCACGCAAATATGTATTGTCTTACTTTTCAGACTGATATGAATATATCTGAAAATGGTGTTGTTATGGCACTTAACACTCATCTGCCCAATGATATTGCCGCAGTTGACTGCCGTGAGGTTGCTGAGGATTTTCACCCCCGATATTCCTGTGTAAGCAAGGAATATGTTTATAAGATTTATAACGGTGAAATAAGAAATCCGTTTTATGCTGATTATGCACTTCATTACAGATTTAAGCTTGATGCCGATTATCTTGATAAAGAGGCGCAGGCGTTTGTGGGCACATATGATTACAGCGGCTTCTGCTCAGCAAAAAGTGATGTTGAGGATACTGTAAGAACAGTAAAAGCCTTTCACATTTGGCGTGAGGGTGATATGGTTTATTTTAAAGTTGAGGCAGACGGCTTTTTGTACAATATGGTAAGAATTATGGTAGGTACGCTCCTGTTTGTTGCACAGGGCAAAATCAGTCAGGGCGAACTGAAAAGTGTTATTGAATCAAAGAACAGAGCGAGGGCAGGCAAAACCGCTTCGCCTCAGGGTCTGTATCTTAATAAAGTAAATTATTAAGGCGGTGAGAATTTGGCAGGTAATCAAAGGAAAATCGAACGTGAAGAGCGGCGCGAGCAGAGGGAAAAAAAGCATAAGCTTGTTGTATGGATATTAATTGCTGTTGTTGTTCTTGCACTGATAATTATGAAAATATGCGAGGTTAATGTTAATTCAATCAAGGACCGTTTTACGGATGCTGAAGGCAATTTTACATTGACTGAGGGCGTTGTTACAGATAATTTTCCTTTCAGCCTTGATGCGTCGCAGAATGTAATTGTTACCGATTTTAATAATATGCTCGGTGTTCTTACACCAAACAGCTTTACTGTTCTTGACAGTAAGGAGGCATCTGTCAATTATGCATTTGAGCACGGATATTCAAATCCCGTTCTTGAGGCAGAGGGCGTATATTCACTGATTTATGATCAGGGAGCAAAGAATTACAGACTTGATACAACATCTCAGGCGGTGTATGAGGAGGAAAGTGCAAGGTCAATACTCTGTGCCGATGTTGCAAAAAACGGCACTGTTGCAGTTGCTTCAGCCTCTAAAGAAAAGCTTTGCGATGTTACAGTAATGTCAAAGGCTTTGAAGGAGCTGTTTTCATTCAGTGTATCAGAAGGGTATATTGTTGATATTGCGCTTAATGACAGCGGCAAGGAGCTTGCGATTGCAGTGGTTAACAGTCAGAATGCTGCTCTTGTTACAACGGTTTATACATATAATGTAGGCGGAAGCACTGAAGGCAAAGCAGTACAGCTTCCTTCAGGAGTTCTGGCTGAAATCAGGTATTCAGGCAAAAATATATGGGCTGTCGGTGATAATTATCTCGGTGTTATACGAAAGGGTGAATTTTCTTCCGTATTTGAACAGGGAAGTATCAATACGATTTGCTTTGATTTCACATCAGCAGGTGATTTGCTGATTGCTTACGGCGGCTACAGCAATTCAACAGACTGTAAGCTTTCTTTTGTGAAATCAAGCGGAAAAGTCAAAAATGATATAAGTCTTGATGCAAATATAAAGGATGTTTCGGCAACCGCAGGTATAGCTTATGTTCTTACAAATGATGAAATAATCGGCTATAATTATAAAAACGGCGAGGAAAAGGGAAGATATGACAATAATGATTCAGTCAAGTCAATCTGTGCACTCGGCTCGTCGGTATATACACATAAGCAGTCTGTAATAGATAAAAAGTAGCCGATTGTTAATTTTTTTGAGAGGTTTTTTATGATTAGTTATATTGACATTGCTTTTTTTGCAATGGCTGTTATAATGGTAATAGCGGGCGTTAAAAAGGGCTTTCTTGTTTCGCTTTTAAGTATGTTTAAATTTATAATAGTTTTACCGCTTTCTTTTTTCCTGAGTGATTATATCAAGCCGTATATTCCTGCTGAGATTATAGGTGAGTTACCTGAAACGGCAGTTGAAATTATCGCTTTTCTGATTTGCTTTATAGTTCTGCTCATAATTGCAGATGTGATTCTTGTGCTGCTTAAAAAGCTTCAGAAGGATAAGGATTTGCCTCTGCATAGTACTAATGCGGTATTCGGCGGATTATTGGGGTTTGTTAAGGCTGTTATTATTGTTTGCGTGTTTTCTGCAATAATCGGTGCGGCAGAGCAGTATATTCCAAAGGACAGTGCCTTTATTGAAATGGTTGACAGCAGCTATGCCGTTAACCTGATGAATGATATAAATCCGTTTTAAAATTCAGGAGGTTAAAATGAGCAAGTTTAATGAAAATGTCAAAGATTTGTTTGACAACTGGAATACAATACCTAACTGGCTGTGCTTTTTAAGAATTGCACTTATTCCTGTCTTTACAGTCCTTTTTATTAAAGGCAGTTACATACCCGCATTTATTCTTATGATAGTTGCCGCATTGACTGATTTGCTTGACGGCAAGATTGCGCGAAAGTTTAATATGGTGTCAAATCTCGGTAAAATTCTTGACCCTATAGCAGATAAGCTGTCACAGATTGCTATCGTTGTTATTCTTATAGTCAAGTTCTGGGATGGTTATCTGAAATATATTCTTTTCCTTTTTATAGTTAAAGAGCTGCTTATGGTAATAGGCGGCGTACTGCTTATGGCTAAAGGAATGCGTCCTGTTGCTGCTGAAATGTGGGGCAAGGTTGCCACAACGGTTTTTTATGTTTTTATGATTGTTATTATTGCACTCGGCGGAGAGGGCTGTGCTCTTTATAACGTAGAATTTTTCAAGCCTTTTATTCTTCCTGAATGGCTTATAACAACTATGGTTGTTGTTTCCGCTGTGCTTGCATTTGTTTCATTGTTCGGATATGCTCCCGGCTTTATCCGTCAGCTTAAAGAGAACAAAGCGAAAAACAAATAGGTCTAATATAAAGTAAATAAGTACATACTATTATATAAAATATTCTGTTATTATAACTAAACTCTTGGTGAGGTGATTTAATGAAGCAACAAATGTGCTCCCGCTGCGGCGAGCGGCCTGCAGTTGTTTTTATTCAAAAAATGGAGGGTGACAAGGTCACACCCGAAGGACTTTGCATTAAATGTGCAAGGGAGCTTAATATCGGCTCGATTAATCAGATGATTGACAAAATGGGCATTTCAGATGAAGAGCTTGAAATGGCATCAGAGCAGATGGCAAGCTTTATGGAAAATATGGGCGACTTTAATTTTGACAGCCTTGGTGAAATGTTCAATCCTGATAATATGGACGGAGCTCAGACTATGCCTTTTACAGAGCTTTTCGGCGGCGCAGCATCAGACGATAACAATGAGCTTGCTGAAACTGATGGAAAAAAAGGCTCAAAAAGACGTCAGAAGCGTGCTAAAAAAAATTCTCAGGATGACGCAAGAAAATTCCTTAATACCTACTGCAACAATTTAACTCAGAGGGCGAAGGACGGTAAGATTGATAATATCATAGGCAGAGAAAGCGAAATTCAGCGGGCAATTCAGATTTTGTGCCGCCGTACTAAAAATAATCCCTGTCTTATAGGTGAGCCGGGTGTCGGTAAAACTGCTATTGCAGAGGGTCTTGCAATAAGAATTGCCAAGGGTCAGGTTCCTGCACGCCTTGCTGACAAGGAAATTTATCTGCTTGATTTAACTGCACTTGTAGCAGGAACTCAGTTCAGAGGTCAGTTCGAGGGTAGAATAAAGGGCCTTGTTGACGAGGTAAAGCACGAGGGTAATATTATCCTCTTTATTGACGAGGTGCATAATCTTGTCGGCACAGGTGACAGCGAGGGCACAATGAATGCGGCAAACATTCTCAAGCCTGCACTTTCGCGAGGGGAAATTCAGGTTATCGGTGCAACTACATTTAACGAATACCGCAAATATATTGAAAAGGACGCTGCTCTTGAAAGGCGTTTTCAGCCTATAAAGATTGAAGAGCCGTCAATTGATGATGCTTATAAAATGCTGCTCGGCATTAAGGGCTATTATGAGGATTATCATAAGGTGCAAATCAGCGACAGCCTTGTTTATAAAGCTGTTACAATGTCAGAACGCTTTGTTACAGACAGGTATCTTCCTGATAAGGCTATTGACCTTCTTGACGAAAGCTGTACAAGTGCAAACCTCCGAAATCCTGCAATCAGCAAGTATCAGATGGCTAAGGACAGAAAGCAGCTCCTTGAAAGCAATATTGAAAACCTCTCTTCTCCTGCGGAAAATGAGGTTATTGACTATGAGCTTATAACCAAGCTGAAAAGTGAAATCTTCCAGCTTGACAGCACTCTTCCCGAGCTTGCGGAAAAGGCAAAGGATAATCAGGTGCTTGAGGCTGATCTTGCAAAGGTGATTTCTTTATGGACAGGTATTCCTGCATCAAAGATTGAGCAGAATGATATTAAAAAGCTGGCTTCACTTGAGGATGAGCTGAAGGCTCATATCATAGGACAGGACGATGCAATAGAAAAGGTTTCAAACGCAGTGCGCAGAGGCAGAGTACAAATCAGCCATAAAAAAAGACCGCAGTCGTTTATTTTTGTAGGTCCTACAGGTGTAGGTAAAACAGAGCTTGTTAAAAGGCTTGCAGATGCACTCTTTGACAGCCCTGACAATCTGATAAGGCTTGATATGAGCGAGTTTATGGAAAAATTCAGTGTTTCAAGAATTATCGGTTCACCTCCGGGATATGTCGGCTATGATGATGCAGGTCAGTTGACTGAAAAGGTAAGACGCAAACCATACAGCGTTATTCTTTTTGATGAAATTGAAAAGGCACACAAGGATGTTCTTAATATTCTTCTGCAGATTCTTGATGAGGGCAGAATTACAGACGCTCAGGGAAGAACGGTTAATTTTGAAAATACCGTCATTATTATGACCTCAAATGCAGGCTCAACTGATTCTGCTGCTTTGGGCTTTAATAAGTCAGCAGGGGATATCAATAAAGAGGTTACAATGAAGGCTCTTGAAAGATTTTTAAGACCTGAATTTCTCGGAAGAGTTGATGAAATAGTTATATTCAATCAGCTTACACACGATAATTTTGAAAGAATAGCAAGACTTATGCTTGATGAACTTGTTGAAAGTCTTAAGGATAAGGGTATTATGCTTGTTTATGATGCTTCTGTTCCTGTTTTCCTTGCTAAACAGGCATTCGGTTCAAAGAAAAATGCACGCGGTCTGCGTGATGCGGTAAGACGTGAGGTTGAGGAAAAGCTTGCCAATGCAATCGTTTTCAGCGGTGATACCGATATTAAACGCTTTACACTGAGTGCAGATGATGAAATTAAGCTTGTAATTAATTAAGCTTTGCTTTTATGAGGAGGATATAAATGTTTGTTTTATTTGGGACTGCTGCAGTGCTGATTATATCAATTCTGCAGATTTGTGTATTTGAGAAAAAGAAAAGCTTCGGCAAATGCCTGCATATCTTTTTAAAAAATGAGTTTATTGTTAATCTCGTATCACTTGCTTTGCTGACATATGTGTTTAAATATAAGCACATATTTGTTACAAAGTATTATGGTATGGCGGAGTTTGCCAAGTATTTCCTGCTTGCAATGATTGTAGGAATCTGCTTTATGCTTTTCTGTGAGATCCTCGAAGGCAGAATTGTTTTTAAAAGTGTTGAGGTTAAAAAGTCACGCGGGGCAAAAGCCGTGCGCATAATATCTCCGATATTGGTTTGTCTTGGCTGTGCTATGTATTTTGCTACAATATGGTCAAGAAGTGCCTTTGGTGAAGTAGGCGGCGACCAGCTTCTTATAAATCTTTTATCTCCCACAACCGGCACTGACGTTTCTGTTTATGAGGAATGCTTTGAGGGTCCTGTTTTTAAAACTGCGTTAATTACAGCGATATTCAGCCTTTTTGTATTCTCTAAGTTTACTGTTTCGATTGTAGATCCGGGCAGAGTAAAATGTGTATTCAGCGACCTGTGGCGAAGAATTATCAGCCTTGTGCTTTCAGTTGCTGTTCTTGTCGGCGGTGCTGTTTACTGCTTTAACGGTCTTAAACTAAGAGATGTTTATCTCTCTTATTTTGCAAAGTCTGATATGATTGAAAGTACATATGCAGACCCTCGTGAAGTAAAATTAACCTTCCCTGAGAAAAAAAGAAATCTTATTCATATCTATCTTGAGTCAATGGAAAATTCTTTCCTTTCAACTGATCTTGGCGGTTATATGGAAGAAAATCTTATGCCTGAGCTTACCGAGCTTTCATATGAGGGTGTTGTATTTTCACATAATGATCAGAAGTTCGGCGGTCCTCAGCAGGCAACAGGTACACAGTGGTCAATTGCTTCAATGGTTAACCAGTGTACAGGCCTGCCGATGAAAACACCTGACGGACCAAACAGCTATGGCTCGAGGGATAATTTCCTTCCCGGTGCCTGCACACTTTACGATTTGCTTAAAGAGCAGGGCTATGAGCAGACTGCAATGTTTGGTGCTGATGCTAATTTCGGCGGTCTGAGATACCTGTTTGAATCTCATGGTGATGTTAAGGTTTTTGACATTAAATATGCAAGAGCTAACGGATATGTTCCTGAGGATTACAATGTATGGTGGGGATATGAGGATGACAAGCTCTATGAGTACGCTAAAGAGGAAATAACAAGACTTTATGAAACAGGCAAGCCATTTAACTTTACTATGGAAACAGCCGATACTCATCGTCCTAACGGATATTTAAGCCCTAAAGCTCCAAAGCCATACGACAAGCAGTACGCAAATGTTATTGCCTACAGCTCAAGCGAGGCTGTAAAGCTTATAAGATGGATTCAGGATCAGCCGTTCTATGACAATACCACTATTGTCGTTATAGGTGACCATTTGAGTATGGATACTGAATTTTTTGAGGATTTTGATAAAAACTATTTCAGAAACCAGTATAACCTGATTCTTAATCCTGTTCAGGATGTTGACAGTGTTTCGGATTCAGTCTGCAGAAACAGACAGTATGCTAATTTTGATTTGTTCCCGACAATACTTTCAAGTATGGGGGTTAAGATTGAGGGTAACAGACTCGGTGTGGGAACAGACCTTTTCTCCGGCGACAAAACAATAATTGAGGAATATGGTCTTGACACTGTTAATCTTGAGCTTCAGAAGAAGAGCGATTACTATAACGCTAAAATTCTTAACGGAAATACTGTTCCAAGGTCACACAGAACAAAAAATCAGTGGGCAGAGTATGATGCAAAAAATGCAGCATCAACAACCAAGCCCTCATCAAAAGCCGATGCTCCTGCAAAAAATAAAGCAGAAAAAACATCTGCCCCAAAACCGTCAACCTCTTTGAAAGAAACAACAGTAAAAGGAAATTAATGAAAAATTTTAAATATTTTTCAAAAAATACTTGACTATTTGGCGGACATTAGTTATAATAATGTCCGTCGCACGCGGGTGTAGTTCAATGGTAGAATCCCAGCCTTCCAAGCTGGTTGTGTGGGTTCGATTCCCATCACCCGCTCCACATATGCGCTGATAGCTCAGCTGGATAGAGCATCTGCCTTCTAAGCAGAGGGTCGGGGGTTCGAGTCCCTCTCAGCGTACCATTCTTGTGAGGATGCATTTTGCAATATTCTTCACTTGATTTTAAGTAACAGCACTTCGGTGCTTTTACATATATGGTGGGATTAGTTCAGTTGGTTAGAGCGCCAGTTTGTGGCACTGGAGGTCATCGGTTCGAATCCGATATTCCACCCCATTTTTAATAATTACTCTATTGCAGAGGTATCCCATATAAATATAATGGGGTGTAGCCAAGCGGTAAGGCAACGGACTTTGACTCCGTCATGCGTGGGTTCGAATCCCGCCTCCCCAGCCACGCCCTGTTAAATTAAATATGGGCGAAACGGTTCATTAGCTCAGATGGCAGAGCACTTGACTTTTAATCAAGGTGTCCGGGGTTCGACTCCCCGATGAGCCACCAAAACAAAAAGCATTAAATCCTTTTTTTGTGGATTTAATGCTTTTTGTTTTGGTTTATTTAACATATGCAGTTGATTGCAAATCTTTTGTTTTGGATTTTCTGCTCTTTTGTTAAATCTCAATGCCATGAATAGCATTGTTATATAAAAAGTCTTTAAGCTCTGAGCTGTCACCTGTATTGTAGTAATTAAGAAGCAATGTGTTAAACTGCTCCATATGCTTATCGGTAATGGTCAGCACTCCTGCACCTGCTGCAATAAGTATTTTATTTGCAAGTGTCATACTTGTGCGTTTGTTTCCGTCCCAGAAGAATTGACCCCTTGCACCCCACACAAAGCAATTTAACGCTTTTTCTGTTGCGGTGGTATCGGATGTCAGGATTTCGTTTAATTCATTTTTTACCTGCTCTGAGTCAGGCACAGGCGGTATAAACTCAGTGCCTGATATAGCCACTGAGCCGGTTCTCAGCTTGCCCCATTCCAAAGCCTCATTTCTTGCTATATATTCATTTAGCTTGCACATATAATCAAGTGTTACAGGCTCATCAATAGAACTAAGCAGGTATTTCCATGCATCCCGCATATTGAGTATAGCCTGTATGTCGTCAAGCTGAACATTCGGCACATTAACACCGTTTAATATAGTTTTTGTTTGTGGGAAGGTTACCGCTCTGTTTTCCATTCTCATACCGCAGTATACATTTTCATCCCATTTCTTTTTAGCTAAAAATATGCTTTGCTCAGGTGTTAAGTTGTATTTGTTTTTTTCTCTTGTGCCTGCTTTACTGTTTTCGGTCATTTTAACACCCCAATATATGAATTTTAGTGTAGCGTAATAGTTAATAAAATGTCTGCCTTTTATTATGTATTATAGCACTTTTTTTGTACTTACACAAGCATGTTTATATCTTTGAAAGAGAACTGATAAAAAGAAAGCAGGGGCGAAGATTAATGATGGTAATAAAAATAACAAAATATATTTTGATATGTTGAAATATGTGCGTTATGGTGTTAAAATATAATAAAATTTAAAATTGTTTGTAACAGTCGGCGTTGTTTTTTGCACTTAATATTATAGCGGCGCTGAATATTGATACTTTTGAGAGGAGACCAGCTATGAAAAGTCAATAGGAAATTAAGCTTGGTGAGAAAAAGGGAT